>Ga0181358_1000050_pt1 | contig 46066 bp, 45 predicted proteins | sample Fa13VDMM110SD_FD_130096 | JGI IMG/M metagenome (GOLD analysis project Ga0181358, IMG submission 130096) | Freshwater viral communities from Lake Michigan, USA - Fa13.VD.MM110.S.D | ecosystem: Environmental > Aquatic > Freshwater > Lake | place: USA: Michigan | collected 2013-09-24 | reverse complement strand
GACTATGGCGACATCACCATTGACTTTGAAAACAAGCTTCTCATCACTTCTCCAAGCTATCGGTTCAAGAATGTGATGTTGCGCTACTACCCGAATTGCATCACCCCATCAGCGGATACGTGCATTCACCCGTGGTTTATTTTAGCATTGAAGAACTGGTTGAATTATAAGTATTGGTACTTTCGGGGCGACCCAAGGTGGCAGGCAGCAAAGATAGAATACGAGAAAGAGTATTTATTTGCGGTGCAAAGCAAGTACAGAATGAAGATACCAACGATTGTGAAGATTTTTGAACGCATAAGAGGATACCACCATGGCTAACGAAACAGCAGCTACCTACGTCCCATTGGGGCGTGAAGGAACGGGGTATGCCACCATCCTTCAAAACACTATCCTTCCGTCGCTTCAGAACGAGCAGCGTCGTGCTGACCGTCTCTATCAGATGGAGGAGTTGGCAAAGCAGGCGGCTGCTAAGGCTGCGGCTAAACAAGCGGAGGAGGATCAAAAATATGCTCCTCAATTTGAAGCAATTACCGGTGGGTATTTAGCGCCAATTGCAAAGGCGTTAAATGAAAAACGTATAAAGCAAGGGCTTGACGTAATGAGAACAAATGCCCCATTAAACCAAAAGCAATCGCTAGTTAATGAAATAAACCGGCAGGCGAAGGAAGACCAAGACATTGTTAATTTTGTAGACAAATCAACTGAGGAGGAAATAAAAAATCTTTCTCCCTATTACAATATAGGAAGGCGTGATATTGGACAGTATTTTGAATCCGTTCCAGTTGAGGAGGGGTCCTTGTATAAAACCAATCATGTTAATGAATTTGCTCAAAAAGTAAGACGTGACCCTGAGAAGTTCAAGTGGAGGGAAGTGGGGAATAATCTTTTCAAAACAGTGGGGCAGGACGATGTTTCATATACGGACGCAAGAGGTGAAAATGTTACAATTAAAAGAGACAAGCTATTCATTCCTGTTCAAGAAATAGACCCTCTTACCAATCAAATGATTCAAGGTAAAAAACTTGACGGAGAGGTAGCAATGCAAGTTATTCAAGGCGATAGAGAAGTGTTGAATGCTTTGACTAACTATGTTGATCTTGAAAAAAGAAGGCTTGCAGCAATTCCTGAGAACTCAACAGCAACCGACGAAGAATTAGAAAAAACAGCTACAAAAAGAGGTATGGATCGTCTTTTTGCTGGTATGGGCGGTGTTTCTTACAAGGAAGACCTTCAGACAGAACAAGGCAAGCAAGCGGCCAGAAACAGGGCTGATAAGCAGGCAGAACTTGAAGTAGGGGCGCCACAGGATTATGGTATCTACATGGTTTCAAGTGATGGCAAAGAACAGGAAGTTGTTCTTCGTAATGTCATTCCAATGAATTCAAAAAGGGAGGTGGGACTTCCGGCAGGCATTGTTGTGAATCCGGTTGGAGACTACACCGACCCTAGCGAATTAACTTCTAAGAGTGTTGCCGGTGGTAGTGCTGCAAGAGTGCTTCGATCAAACGTGGCAGCACAAAACTTTGCAAAAGCAGAGGGTGTGCCTATTGCAACAAGAGACGTTGATATATATGAGAATGGTCAAAAAGTTGGGTTTGTTAAAAAGGATGGTGTTATTTCTTACGCTATTAACAACCCTAAAATTCTTGAAACAATTCCGGGTGCTTTTAAATTTGAAGACGGCTATTTTGCTTCTCCGATAGAAACGCAAATAGAACAAGCGGAAGACGTAAACGGGGATATAATCTACAAGCGCAAAGGGCCAAAAGCAACGTCGCTTCTTGGGCCTGTATTTATTCCTAATAGATACGCAGGGACTATAAACGCTACGTTTAAGGATTCATTGCCAAAACCTAAAAAAACAGGCGCAACAAGAACTTCGAAATATTAATATGGAAGATAACAATCCTAGGAAAGCGCTTTATAAAACGCTAATTACTAGCAGCAATCCCGATCTTCGGGATGGTATAAGGCGTTTTTCTTTCAACAAGTTTGATAATCTTTTAACTACCAATCACAACTTCCAAAGGGATTTGTTTTTGGACATGAAGGATGCGGGGCTTGCCACGGGTGATGAATCTAATTTTATTTCCACATACATAGCAGAGCCTAAAAAAATGGGCAATGTTGTTGTGGAGGAAGCCCCATCTCGTCCCGTCCAAGTTCCCACTCTCCTCCAACCGGCACAACCGTCACAAGGGCCAAGCCTGACGCAGATGACGGGTCAGCAGGCGATGACGCCAATGGCACCGGAGCCTCAATTCCAACCATTCCAGTTTGAATCCCAAGCGGAGATAGAGCAAGCGGCTAAGAGTCCGGTGTTTCTGGCGAACAAGCCTGCAATGGCGGTAATGAAGGATCGGGAGCAAATGGCAGAGGCCAATCCGTTAACGTGGAGGCAGGATGAGACAACTGGTAAATATGGGGTGTTTGAAAAGGACGCACCTTTTGAATCCAAGCCGTTAGCCACGTTCGACACAATGAATCAGGCTGCTGCTGCTATTAAGACTAGAGGTGCAGCAAGTGACGCTTTAATCATGCCTACCAAAGAGGCGGAGCAAGCGTTTGGTGAGATGTCACCGGAGCAACAGCAGGTTACTCTTGAGGGATCAACTGGAGCGCAATTTGAACAAAACAAAAAAAATGAGGAACGCACTTTTGCTCAAAAATATGGAATAGGTGGTGATTTTGATAAAACCATGGGCGAACTTGGGCTTCAGATTGGGGCATCAACGCTTGAAGGCATTAAAGACTACTTAAAAGGCGGCGAACATATGAGGACTATGGAGTACCTCAGAGAGATGCAAAAGCCTCAAAACGTAGGTAGAGATGTTGAGGTTTTAAAAGAAATTGACAGAAAACAAAATCAAGCACTTTACGACGCTCAAAAACAAATCAGCGAAAGATTTGATAGAGAAATTAAGAAAAACAATATTTCTACTGATGCTTTCAAAAACATAACCGAGGGTAATTGGGAAAGAGTTCCAGAATCGGTTTTGTATACGGTTGGTAGTGTGATAATGCAAGTTGCCCCATCCATAGCAACCTATGGTACTTCCACCTATTTCCAGACGCTTCCACAAGTGTATAAAGCAGGTGTTGATGCCAGAGCAAAGGAATTAGGCATTACACCAGAAGAAGTGATTCGGTCTGGTCAGGACGGCAAGACAATGGCAAAAGTTGTTGGGTTGACGCAAGCGGCTTTAGAGCGAGTGGGTGCTGGTATGGTGTCAAGTTCTATTGCTAAACAAGGTGGCTACACTGCCGTTAGAGATTGGGTTATTGGCAAGCTAGGCAAAAGTACATGGAGTAAAGCAGCAGGTCGTGGGGCAGGAATAGGTTTTGCTTCTGTAGGAGAGGGGCTTACTGGTGGACTACAAGAAGGCACATCTGTTCTACAAGAAGGCAAAATGGCCAATAAGGGTATTTTAGAAAGTTTTGAAGGACAAGGTGGAAGAATTTTAAGCGCAGCGGGTAATGAAGCCATTGGTGGTTTTGGTGCTGCCGGATTAGGACGTACCTTTGCGGGTCGTGGCAATGCTGATTCAAATATCCCACCACCACCACCCACTTCACTAGGCGGCATCCGTACCCAACCGGTGTCAGATGGCGATGTAAAAAATAATGAGAAATTCTCAAAAATAGAAGACTTTCTTGGTGTCAATAGCAACAACCTTAATTTGCAGTCTGGGAAAAATGGAGAGGGTAAATCATATGTCGGATTGGCAAAAGGGCTTGCGGCTATGAATGAAACAAATGTTGAGTTTAACGATGAAGAAAACAAGGCACAAAATCGCCTTGACTTAGAACTTGAAATAGGCAAAATAACAAGAAAAGAATATTCTGAAAGGTCAAAACAATTAGAAAGAAGCGTTCTTGAAAGGGGTCTTAATGAATACAAATCGGCACAAACGAAAAATGAGATAATTGTTGGAGATGTCATAACACTTCCGAACGGAAAGAATGCAAGTGTAGATCAAATACGTCCAGATGGAACAATGCTTGTGACGCCTTTTGCAATTGTTCGCATGAATGCCAACGGAAGACCACAAGCAGAAAATGAGAAGTCGGTAGTAATTGATTCACAAGGGAATATTGTAAATAATAGACAACCTACTAATACTCCTGAGCAGCTTGTTGTGGCTGATACGGGAACTGAGAATATTACCCCGACCGACACCGAATACGTCACCGTCACCGACGACGAACTGAATGCGTTCCAAACTGACCCAAACTTTGCGGAAAATAATCCGGAGAGGGTTGCTGGTGTGCAGGAGGACGCTGATGCGGTGAGGAATGGCGAACTGACGTTGGAGGCGATTGAAGACCCGAACTATCGGACAATGGTGCAGATGCAGTTGGATGCTGATAAGCAGCAACCTAATTCAAGCGTTGGTAAGACTTTTACATTAAAAGACACAGAAAGGATTTCAGACGGCACAGGATTGCAGAGAAAAGGCAGTCTAGTAAACGACCCCGAATTGGTTGCCAAGCAATTGTCGGTAGGAGATAAATTAACATTTTTTCAAGAAAGAGAGCGGACGGGGACGTGGGACGGAAACAAAATAATAGAAGACGGGACAAATAATCCGTGGGGCCTTTTAGGTGTTTTAAGTGATGGTTGGGTAATAAACAATGGACAGCAAGCCAATGACAACACTAACGCAGGAACTAGCCAGTCAGTCGTGGATGAGGGAGTGGGCCAACGAACAGGATCAGAGAATGTTGTTACTGATGCCGGAGTGGTTCCCGCACCTACTGGCAGTGGGACAGGTCCAGTTCTTACAGAACAACCCGCTACCGTTCCATTACCACAAGTGGAGCAAACTCAGCAAGCGGAGGTAGAGGAGATTGAGAGACAACGTGATGAAGAACTGAAAAGAATGACCTATGAAGAACTTGCAAAGGAGTTAAAAGGTTATGAGGGCAGATTGATAGGAATTAAAAATAAGATAGGAGATTCTTTTAGGATTATTGCCGTAGATGAAGACACTAACGAACTTGTGATTGATTATTTTGACACAAATGGTAATCGTAGCAACTTTAGAATACCCGTTTCTAAAAAGTTGATTGAAAAATACAAAAACGTAGAGTGGAATGATGAAGATATCAACGCCAAATACGATGCAAAACTAGCCGTCCTTCAATCCAACACCCCAACACAGCAAGGGGCTGCCGAGGTAGTGGTTGAACCGACTCCCACCGATCAGGCAACAGCAGCCCAGCAAATAGCACGGGAGTTTCTCAACATTGACCGCCTTGTTGCCAAAGGATTTGTTAACTACGTTGACGACAAAACAGGTAAGCCTTGTGCTAAGTTTGGTATGAGAGACAACGCTTTCTCAAGGGGCAGTAAATGGGAGATAGTAAAAGACTTGAAAGGATATGCCACACACGAAAAGGGAGGTGTTGATCTCACAATTGATAACAAGGGCGTTCGTATAGGTGGGCCAGATTCAAAACTGTATGCGGCTGATGGGCTATTGATGCCTAACAATGGGGAGCCAATCCCTCCGCAGAAGAAACAACAACTGGCCGAACTAGAGCGGCAGAAGTTTGTTGAATACATGAACCATCCTTCTTACAAGGAGCGATTGAAAAAGGAGGTCTTTTACAACACCTTCGATCCAAATAACAAAAAGCACAATGAAATTTTGGAAGAGGAGTACGCTAGAAGAATGAAGGAAATATCCACCGTTCCAATTTCGCAAGGAAATTTTAGCGAGGTAAAAGGATCGGAAATACCGTATGCGGAATATTTTGGCGACGAATCAAGCTATAACACAATCCCGGGCGGACGAAAAGGCGAACTTGCTAAGAAAGGATTCCCTCAAATTATTGTGTCAGAGGATGTTTCTCATAATGAAATTAATACTAATCCCAATTTATTTAGCCAAGTTGTCGGACATGAACTTGGGCATTCTTCTCATTCTGGCATTGTTGGAGGTAGAGCGTATTATAATAAAGGCGTACCCGTTCCATCAGAAGGCATGGTTGAAAGAACTCTTCAAACCCATTCAGATAGCCCTTTAATGGAACAAAAAAGTGCGGTTAAAGATTTGATGAGTCCAGATTGGGATATGGCATCTAAAAAGCAGAAAGAAAGAATAATACAGCTTGCCACACAAAAAATAGGCCCCGAAAAAGTTAAGCAAATTCTTGAGGCACAGGCAAGAATGAATGCTGAATACAGTGCTTTAAAGAAAGAAAAAGGTGAAAAATACGCTCAAGAGAAAGGCCCTGATTGGCATAATCGAGAGTTTATGGAAATACAAAATAATTACATCATGGACCATCTTGACCAAAACGCAACAGAGGTGGCAACAAGAATGATTGGGCTTCGAAAACTTGCGGCTGATAAATTTGGGCATGATATGAATGAGGACTTTGATATTAAAAAGTACAAAGACCAACTTCAGGAATATTTTAAAAAGAACAAGATGATTGATGAGTACCAACAGTTGAATAAAACTCTTGAGTTATCCGACGATCAGATAAATGAAATGATGAAGTATATTGCCAAAAATAATACGCAAAATAGGGAAGGAAATGAATCAAAACAATACGCTGCTAATGGTCTATTGGTGCCTAATGATGAGGAACCAATTTCAACACAACCAATCATTAAAAAACCCGTTACTGAGAAGGTATTAGTGTCTGTTGATGAAGAGCCTATTGTTGTACAAGAAGACGACAAAAAGCCTGTTCCTGCAAAACCAATTGACAAAAAACCGGTTGCTCCACAACCAAAGCCCGTTAAAAAAGCAAGAGTATATGTTCGGGAAAACGATCCAGTATTTAATAAAGAAGCCAAAAGAAGTTTACCGCTATTAGAACAAAGATATGGTAAGGGTAATGTTGAGATAATTCAAATTCCACAAGGGAATCAAAAATTATTACAAGCTAAATTAGCGGAAGACCTTAATGCAGATACCTTTATTTACGACCATTCTGGAGACGATATGCTTGGCGTTCCTCTTTCAGGAGCAATGAAAAATTCGGTAGACTTAGAAGATGCTTTTAATATTCAAAACAAAGCTATGGAGGAAAGTCTTGGCAGAAAAACAACCGAAGACGAAAGGGAGGCTTTGTACTATAAAATGTTAGAACAAAATATAGATCATACAGGAACATGGACTCGATCTTTTCCAGAAAATTACAAAGGATGTGCGTATTGGGGAAGTTGTAATTTTGATACTAAAGCTGGATACTTTACTCAAGAATCTAAAATTCCTTCATATTCAACTAATTTTGATAAATGGAAAGGTGTTAACTCAGCGGTTAAACCAATAAAAACTGATGAAGATTTTTTAAATCAGTTTTACTTTGGGGCTAAATATAACTACCATCAACCAACAACAGAAGAACAATAAAAATGATACGAAAAATCAATGTAACCGCAGAACACAACGAGTTGGTGCTGAAAAACGCCAAAGGGGATCATGTAATCATCCCTGCAAAAAATAGGGCGTGGGTTAAAAAGAAACTCCAAGAGGGGTGTCATGATTGTATTGACAAGCTTGTGGAATCACTACCCGTGGCAAAGGAATATGCAGAAGACGGCACTGTTGTTCCTGCAAAGAAAAAGACCCCGCCACCCAAGCCACCCCTTGTTGCAGCCCCTTTGGCGGCCCCTCTCCGAGCGCCTGTCACACCACCACCTACACCACCTACACCACCGCCCACAGCACCACCTATTATGGAAGAGTCTTATGCAAGGCCAACTTCCGAGGATAGTTTGAACTTGTACAATAATGCAAGGGAGGTGTTAGCGTGGTATAGAGATAATCCACAATACGCAGAAGACCCAACAAGGAAACAGCCTATTAGTACCTTGCCAACGAGGTTAGCACAGTCTTTGGCGGGGATGGAGGGCAAAGAAAAAAGGGGATTTAAAACCGCTTTGATTAATGATAACAAACGAACAGGAGCGGTGCTTCCTGTTTCTGAATTTAACAAGCCGGTATTAGAAAACCCTGCCCAATATTATCAAAGAGAGATTGAAAATAATATACTAAACATGAACGCTCCTATGCCACTAATTGATAGGCGCATTAATCCTGATTTGGTAAAGTTTTATCGGGAAAAAATAAAGCAAAGTCCAGACTTGGTAACAATAGCAACGTATGATCCTGAAAAAATACGGCCTAGAGGAATAATTAAAAAACCGGTTGAGACCACCGACAGCACTTCAACTAAAATCAATCCAGACCCTGTGATTGAAAAAACAGAGCCTAAGCCTAAGAAAGTATACACGGAAGAGGAAAAACGGAAGTTGTTGAAAAGCAGTGCAGTGACTGGAAGGGTGCCTTTTGGAACTTCCAACAACCGGCCTATGAATAGCCCCGGGGCCGCAGGACGTGGTGGATACAGAAACCGTCTTGATGGTCAAGGTGCTGTTCCGACAGTGGTACAAAAATTTCTTGAATTATTTAAATAGTAACAATGGCTTGTATTCCGGTGTATAAGGGGAAGCGATTCCCATCGACAGAAAAACTCATACAATACCTTTCAACAGAGGAGGGGATGATGGCTCATTTGGCCGATGGGAAAGACACGGAATTCATAAAAGCCATTGAGGGCGTTGTTGGTGCTGCGGGAAAGACAGAACCAACTGCCGCACCAGCACAGCAAGCCGCTCCAGCACCAGCTTCACTAGCCGATCAAATAGCCACCCTCCGAGCCAAAGAGCAAGCGGAACTTGACAGAAAGATAAAGAATGCAGACAATTACCGTGGAGCAGATGGCAGGGTTGATAGAAAGAAGCTTAATAACAATGCAGATAGAGCCGCTTATGATGAAGTATCTGGTAGGTACGACAAGCCGATAAGCGACTTGTTGGCGCAGCAGAAAAAGGAGGAAGCTGCTACACAACCAACTCCAGAAGTTGCTCAATACGTTCCGCTCACCGTTAAAAATATTGAGATTGGTAAGTTTTCCAAAGACGAAGCTTTAGACTACGAAACTGATGAAAGGGAATTAGATAGTGGTAGAATGTCTGAATACATTTCTTCTATGACAGTCGATGTTATGAATGAAGATGGCGAGAGTGTTGGGAATCTAATTAAACTTAAAGACGAGGAGGGAGAGACATCGTGGCAAGCAACAGATGTTGACGGTAACGAATTAGACGTCGACGGATTCATAACCAAGCAGGAAGCCGTACAGGCCATACTGGATGCACACAACAAGCAGCAAGCAAAAGAGTTCGCCAAAGAACAGAAGCGGTTAGCAAAAGAGGCTGAAAAGAAAGCTGCCAAAGCTGCAAAGACAGAACAAGTTCAAACCGCTTCAAAAGCTGAATCCCCTTTCACCGCATTTGACCTTCCGTCGGAATCCATGTCAAAGGAACAAGGACGGAAGGCTAGGGCGGCACTTAAAGAAGAAGTAGGCCCTGAAGAGTTCAAGCGTATGGAGAACATTCATCGCAACGGGGAGAAGATGCTCAAGGAAATGGAAAGCAAAGGGTTAATTAAGATTGACTGTCCGTAGGTTTAATCCCCGCATTTTTAAACAAAAAGTTTTTACCTTTACCCCATTATGAAAAAGGCAATCATCTCCATTTCCGACCAAGACCTGATTCAAAGTCTGGCAGCCGAGGAACTATACGCCAACCGGCATTATTTGTACGCAGCCGTGTGTTCCCAAAAGTCCCAGATACAAGGCTTCCAAAAGTTCTATGAGGCCGAAGCGGTGTCTGAACAAGAGCATTGGCAGGGGTGGAGAGACATATCCAACGACTACGGTTTTGAGATTGAAGTGCCATCAACAAAAGAGGTGGTGTTCAAAGATGAGTCTGTTGTGGGCGTTCTTACGGCTTCTTATGACCTTGAACTAGGGCTGATGAAGAAGTATGAAAAAGCCTATGATAAAGCCGAGAGTAACTCACTTAAAGTAGACATCCAGAAATACATTAAATTTCAACGCAAGGCCGTGGGCGAATATGCCGACCTTCTGGCCGAAGTGGAATCTGTGGGAGTGGGATTTGTCAACCTAAGATTACTGAAAGCGTAACTATGAACAAGCCACCTATCAATCCAATGGTTATGGCCGGAATAAAGGCCGTGCAAAACCGAAAGCCGGTTGTGGCAAAAAGTTCATTCCCCTCTGGTGGAAAATGGGAGGTGATGCAGGAGTTTAAGGGCAAGAGCCACGACAATGGAGGTATCAATCTTGAAGTGGGAGACGGCTACGTTCGAAAGATAGACGGCACAGAAGAAGCCAATGACATTGCCAAGAACGGGGTTGTGATAAAGAGTCCTGCAAAGAAATACACGGCTACCATAAACGGCAAGACCCGTTCCTTCGGGGCTAAGGGGTATAGCATTTCCCCCGGCACAGCGAAGGGCGACAACTACTGCGCTAGGTCATCTGGCATCAAGAAATGTGCTAACCCACCCTGCCCGAATGATTTGAGCAGAAAGGCGTGGGGTTGTGTGGGCAAGAAATCATACGCATCAAAAGCAGTTAAATTCCAAAGAAAATAAATCATGGCTGGTAAACTTGAAGTAGAGGGCAAAGAAATCCTCATCAAATCATCCAACGGCACTATGGCCGTCATCCCAAAGGACAAGGTTTCTATGGTGAAGGGGTATATTGATTCTGGCAAACATAAGATGGTGGACAAGTTTGTTGGCACCCTCAAGGAGTTCAAGCACGACAATCAGAAGGCAGGAGACGGCCTGTACGCCAACATTCACGCCAAGCGTCAGCGCATAGCGGCAGGGAGTGGAGAGCGGATGCGTAAGCCCGGGGAGGCCGGAGCGCCAACGGCTGCCCAGTTCAAGCAAGCGGCCAAGACGGCCAAGGCTGAGTATGGAATGATGATGCCGGCCATGTCGACAATGAATTCCAAAATGATGAGTAAGCAAAAGGCAGGGGATGGGAAGGTGATTCCGCCACCGGTGAGAAAGGATTTGATTAGGCCAGATGGAACAATGAAGGACGTTGGTTTTTTAGGACCACTTAAATCCCCATCTGGGAAGGACGTAACTGAGTATTCTGTTGGTGTTCCTATAATGGGAAAGGAAATGGATATTCCAACTTTAGTTCCGGGATTGAGCAGAGAGGAGATTGCGTATGTGCTACAAAGGGCAGACAAGAGTTTGCCAATAGGCAAAGATGCTATGGGTAACGCCATTGTACAAAAAGCCTATCAACACGCAACCCAACGTGTGAAAAAAGGCATGAGTCCTTTTTATTCTTCTGTTATCGACAAGGCTGTTCCTGAAATGCCTGCTGATAACACCGCAGTTAGGCCGGTGAAAGTGCCTGTTATAATTCCTCCAAAAGCCAAGGACGGAATGATGATATCGCCTATGCCCAAAATGAATCAGAAGGCTAAGGATGGGATGTGCATATCGTCCATGTCAACAATGAAGCAGAAGGCTGAAGATGGGGTGAAGATAGTTCCTCCGGTAAAGCGCAATCCTCCTGTAAGAAATAATGCACCTCTTAATAAGCCCACTACAGCAGATTCTACCAATGTGTATGATAACGCACTTAAAGTCTATGATTATTTTAAAAACAAAAAATATAAGGAGGTACATAACACGGATTTGATTAATGAAGGCAGAGATAATGCTTTTACGTCATTGGATGCCCTAAACAATGCATATCAACAAATTTCTAAAAACCGTGGAAATAATATTACATATCGTAAAAACATTGATAAAAATAAATTTATGCAACGAGAGAACGCATATGATTTATTAGACTTAAATGCTCCCATGCAATTGTTTGACAGAAGAATAGTACCAACCAAAAGAGTAGGATTTCAAAATCAAGACAAAAATGACATTTTGTACGGAGAAGCTGTTAATATGTTAATGTACGACCCAATTGCAGTAAAGCCAATAAGCAAAATGACCCTCGAAGAAAAGTTAGAAAGAGAAAAAAAATACCCCGGCTCGATTCCAAAAACGGATTTGATTCCAAAACCAATTCCGGTAAAACCAAAACCAATTCTGGTAAAACCAAAGATTGATGTGCCAGAAGAATTAGAACCCAAGAACGCAAACTATTTATTGACTGATTCGGAAATAAGCAACAACAGAAAACCACAAATGGTTTCTATTTCAAAGCCTGCTCCAAAAACACCGCCAGCCTTGCAGTATCCGGCAATGAACCAAAGTTTTCTGGAGAAGGTTAAATCTTTCATAACAGGAAAGAAAGAAATGCCATATTGGACGGACAAGCAGGGTGAAAAGCATTATCCACATCTTGGAGAGAGCAACCGAGAGGCAGTTAAACAAATAAAAATGCTGAAGAGCGGCCTTAATCCTTTGATTCCAGAAGATGCAAAAGAGTTAAGAAGAATAGATATGCTTTTGGAAATGAGTAGCAAGGACAGATTAAAAAAAATCAATCAAAAAGCAGAGTATGGAATGATGATAGCTCCTATGTCAGCAATGAATCAGAAGGCTGAAGATGGCGTGAAGATGTCGTCTGTAAATAGTTACAAGGCAATGCAATCAGCAAGACTTCCTTCAAAAACAAAAAAATAAATCAGCATGAGTGTCAAGCCCTGCAAGTTCTACGACCTTACTTCCGGCAAGCCCGTCTTGATTGGGGATTACAACGACGCCTTGGATTTCCTTTTGAACAACCCCGAATTGATGGAGGCTGGGCCAAAAGTGGAGAAGAAGGAAGCCCCGAAAAAGGAGGAGAAGGAGGAGAAGCCCACCGCTGAGAAGAAGCTAGGCGACGCATTTGCTAAGTGGAAGGCGTCTACCGAAAAGCAAGGGATTGCCTTTGACCCGAAAAGTCAAGCCAAAGCCGACATTGAGTTCCTGAAGGCCATTGCCGAATACATCAAGGACAAGGTGAGCGAAGGGGCGTATGCCTTCAAGCAGTTTGTCAGCGATATGAAGGACAACGGAGTTGAGGGTGTGGATGAGTTCAAGGACGATTGGAAAGACTTCTTTGATAGCAACGTGCCACCACCGACGGGTACTGCAACAGAGACGGGAGAGAGCGAAGGGCCACAAATGAAGAAAAGTCGATTGGCACAACGAGCCGTTGAAGGAGGTAATGCCGATGAGTTTGCAGATGCCATGGAAGAAATTGGCTATCTGTATCAAGTTGAATCGGTGAAAAAAGCCGGAGAAGCCGTTAAAAAACTATTTGAGCAATACGGACCAGATGAGATTCTCGAATCTATAAGAAACGGCTCAATTAAAGGGGCTGTTGCTTCACGGGCGTGGATAAAAGTTTTGGATTTAGTTAACGAAAAATTCCTTAATGCCACGACCAAGGAAGAGGCTGAGGCGGCACTTGCAGAACACTCAAGACTTCTTAAAGAGTTGTCTCTTACTGGAACCGAATACGGACAATTTAACAAAGGTATATACGATGGCTACCTTGAATCTGATTTTAATTTCAGCGTAGCTTCTATGACCAACGCCCTTAAAGAAGCATCTGGTGGCGAGTTGTCAAAAGAAATGCAAGACAAGATTAAGGAATGGGGGCAACAAATTGCCGACCTAACCAAGCGTCTTGCGGAAGTGGAATCTGAAAAGAAAGCTTTAGAAGAAAAGCAAATACTTGACAATTACGTTGAGGAAGAAAATAATAAACCAAAAGACAATCGGCCACAAGCGATTAAGGATGCCGCAAAAGCCGCAGCCGCAAGAGTACGGAAGTTAAAAACTTCACGACCAAGCTATATGTATTCATCCAATCCCGCTTTTGTTGCGTGGGATGCGGCTGTGGAAGGTGTAGCATCTGCAATTGAAGCCGGTGGTAATGTGGCTCAAGCCATTGAAAAAGGATTGAAAGTTCTTCGGGAGTCAGACTGGTATAAGTCTGTTTCCAAAGACATTCAAAAAAAGGTAGAAGACGATTTTGCCACACAAAATGCCGACAATGCTGCTCCTAAACCCGAATACATTGATGGCAAAGTAAAAGTAACCAGAGGGGCTATTGCCGCCCTTGTTCGTCAGGGATACGACACCATTGACAAGGTAGTGGATAAGGTAGCAGAAATGCTCGATAATCCAAGCCTTACCAAGCGTCAGATTAGGGATGCCATCACCGGATATGGAAAGACAATCAATCCAACAAAGGATGAGGTTCAATTAAAGATTCAGGAAATCACTCGCATTGGGCAAAAGATTAGTCAAATAGAGGATGCAAGAAAGAAAATCAGGCCACTTCGTTCTGGAAAACAACGGGCAAAACTGGTAGAAGAAGAAAGACGTTTACAGAAAGAACTCAATCAGCTTCTTAAAGAATTGCCTCCATCTGACGTGGATTTAACCAAAGCTATTAAGACGGCTTTGGACGGAATCAAAACACGCTTGACAAACCAGATTGAAGACCTCAATAAGCAGATTGAAAGAAAAGAACGGCTTATTAAAACCAAGACCGGCACAACTTACGACGCTGAAGCAACGGCTTTAAAAGAACAACGTGACGCCTTACTAAAAACTCTTGATGACCTAGTTGGTAAGCAAGGAGTGTCGGACGAACAAAGAATCAAGGCCGCTATTGAGGCCGTTGAAAAAAGTCTGGCAGAATACCAACGCAGAATTGATGAGAAGGATTTCTCTACGCCTGAAAAGCCAAAAGGCCCAGAAAGTGAAGAACTTAAAAAACTTCGTGCGGAACGGGACAAGATAAAAGAGGAGTATGAGACCTTAAAGAAAGGACCGCCAAAAACAGAAGAACAAAAAAAGCTTGACGGACTGCAAAAGCAATTGGATAAATTGTTGGCCGGAGAAGTAAAGTACACAGACAAAAAAACGGACAGTGCGGAAGCAAAGCGATTAAAAGAAGCTATTGCTGCACAGAAGGCTGCCATGGGTCTTATCCCCGGCAAGCGAACAGAAGCCGAGAAGCAATACGAAGCGGCCCTTAGAGGAGCCAAGAAGCGTCTTGCTGATTTAGAAGAAAAGATTCAGAAGAATGCTTTAACAATGGGCCGTCAGATTGAAAAACAATTTGGTCCAGAACTTGATGCCGCCAGAAAAAGGGCCGATGAGGCACAGAAAGTATTGGATGCCCTACGAAAAGAGGCAGGCGTATTAGCCCAATATAAATTAGATATGTGGAAGAAATCGGCACAGAGGTCGATTGATATGTATCGTGAACGGCTCAAAACTGGCAACTTTTCTCCTAAACCAAAGGAGGAAATGGCAAAGCTTGATGCGGAAGCAAAAGATTTGTTGAGCAAAAAGATTCGGGTGAAGGAACAATACATGAAAGCCCTTGCCGAACAAAAAGAACGGGACGAGTCTTATACCAAATATTTGATTAAAACTGGAGCAGGATTGCTTCGCCTTTTTTTAGCAACAGGAGAATTTTCATTTGTTACCATTCAAAACGGAATGGTGGCATCTGGAATGTTATTAAGAGACCCTGCTAAATTAAAGCAAGCATTTAAAGATACTTTTAAGAGCATGGCTTCTCGTGGGTATGCAGAAAAACTTGTGGAAGATGTAAAGTCTCAAGATTGGTATCCAGAACTAAAAGCATCAGGATTAAATATAATAGATGATTTTACTGCTGAAGGACTTAAAGACGAAACCGCTTATTTTACAATTGCTCAAGAAGTTTGGAGAGTGCTGGAATACCCGATTCGTTTAATGACGTTTGGAGATGTGCCAACCCGAAAAAAAGATGATATTGCTCACGAAATATTTGGACCTGCCAATCCTCTTGAATCACTTGAAAGAGCAGCTAACGCATTTGGAAATTCAATGCGTGTCGCTGAGTTTCTTCGAGGGCGTCAAATGTTGCTTAATAAAGGCATTACGTTTGAGGACAATCCGGAAGCCTACAAACAATTGGGTGCCGGTATTAATACAATGACCGCTAGAACATCGTTAGGTAAGGCAGAATCTATTTCTCCATATCTAAATGTTGTTTTATTTTCGGCAAGAAACTGGGCGTCTGTTCTTAAAAATTTGCCGCCTATATCTTTCTTTTATTATGGCCCAATGACAGAAGGGGCAAAACGCAAAACCGTTGTAACACCAGAGCGCAAATTCAAATTTAAAGGCGTGGATTACACCATTCCTTCTAAATCTTTTTCTGTACCAACGGAATCATCACCAATTCAAAAGATGTATGTGCAAAACTTTATGTCACAAATATCATTGACGGCAGGATTGGTTGGAAGTTTTGCTTTTTATCAAGCCCTTAAAACAATGGGAGATGATGAGGAGGAAAAAGAAAAATATAATGGTCCAAAAGTAGAGACAGACCCACGTAGCGCAGGATTTGCTAAGGTGCAATTTGGTAATCAGTATTATGATCCATGGGGCGGGAAGCAACAACAAATCGTGTTAATGGCTCGTATCTTTGCTGACATTCTGATTGACCAAGGGTATGTTCTTGAAGGTAGTTACAAATCTCTTACAACGGGTAATATGTCCAGATTAGGAGAAAGTGAATACGTGCCAAGCAAGGGGGAGTTGGTTCAGAATATGGTCCGAAACAAAATGTCTCCTGCTGCCGGATTGGGGTATGATTATATGTTTTCAACATTGGACACAAAAGAAGGAACTCGTGAACTCAGTGGACGCCAATTAGATTTGCAAGAGCAATTTTATACATCTTTCAAGCCTATGTATTGGCAATCAATCAAAGAAACGGCTGAAGAACAACCGGCCATTACCGCAGCGTTTTTGGATGCAATGGGTCTTATTGGTCATAGCGTTAGTACAATAAAACCAAAAGAACTAACCACCACCCAACAAGCAAAAGCCATCATGAAGCCCGACGAGGCGGAGCAGAAGCGCAGCAAGGAGTTGTTCAAGTCGGCCATCGAAACCAAAGACACCAAGCTTGCTAGTGACGCACTAGAGAAATACATCAAAGCATTCCCGACAAAAGAGCAGAAATTCGAGGCCCTTGAGTCTATTCTGGATAGCGAATTGTCGGAAAAGATTCCGCAAAGTGTGGGAATCAAGAGTGAGTATGTTGACGATTTCTTCAAGTTGTACAATGGGGTAGAGGTGGGAATGGGCAAGGCAGATAGCGACCGCAACTACCAAATCACCCGTATGAAGAAGATACTTGAAAACAAAGCGATGACGGAAGATATAGTAAGGAAGTATGAGGCGGAGTACGAGAAGGCGAAGGCCACCCGTGATATGCTCATCTCCCTTGATATAAAGAACCCCCAATCAGGCAAGCCAATGAGGGTGCCTACTCCATCATGGATGAGGTATTACGAGCAGAACATTGCCCCGCAGATGCCTGCGAAAGTAGCGCCAGTTAAGAAAGAAGAGACAGGTTTCCTTAAAAGATTATTCAATTATGGTTCATAGTTTATTATCTTTGTAACGTCCTCACAAAGAGGATGCCCGATGGACTAGATCGGAAAAGAAACTGGGAGCAATCCCACAACACGGCCCTGAATTGATGTAGCTAGTCCCTGCGTTGATTTGGGGCTTTTGTTTTATGGAAGAAATAGATGAATTGACGTACAGAGATTTACCATATCCCGGATATGAAGGGATTTATCAGATGAATGGGTTCTCGGTAAAAAGTTTGGCTAGAGAGGTTGTTATGTTTCGAATGGGTAAAATTGTTAAAAAACTTGTCCCAGAAATGATAATGAAGATGAATACACGTAATGGGTATCCGTCAATTGGGTTGCATAAAAAAGGAAAACTAAAAAGGTTCTTTTTTCACAAAATGAAAGCAGATTTATATTTAGCCAAGCCAGAAGGCAAGAAACAAGTGAATCACATTAATGGTATTAAAGCAGATTTTTCGTTATCAAATTTAGAGTGGTGTACGGCCAAGGAAAATACTCGTCACGCTATAAATACTGGATTGCGTGTTTCTAAAAAGGGGGCAGAATGTAAATTGTCTAAAAGTGTTTCTCAGTTTACTAGAAACGGTGTTTTTATAAAAAGCTTTGGGTCTTCTTACGAGGCAATGCGATTAACAGGAATAAAACGAACTAATATATCTGCCGTAATGCGAGGCAAGGCTGAATCAGCAGGTGGCTTTATTTGGAAATTTACCTAAATTTGTTTCATGTTACATAGACCGGACAGGGTAGTTCCCGATCTCGATGATCGTTTGATTGGACCCAACGCAGCTCGCAATTCTTTAAATTTAAGAATGGCAGCAAGTGTAAATGACACAAACTTGGGTATCACCCTTGTAAACGGGATGTCTGAACTTGTTTATGCTATCCCTGCTGGCGATAACAAATGTATTGGAGCAAAAGAAGACTTCGAGAGTCAGAGTGTGTTCTTTGCCTTGTGGAACTCCAACGACGATCACGGCATCTACCGAATTCAAGGAGGCAATATTGACCTTGTTATTGGTGATTCCATCCTCAATTTCGACCAAGACTCCGACGTCTCCATTGCGGTGATTGACGGGAAAATTTATTGGACGGATAACATCAACCAACCACGGATGGTAAACATCCAGAAGGGCATCGACAATCTGTATCCTAGCCCGTTGGAGGAGTGGATGATAACGCAGATAAAGAGACCACCGGGATTGCCGTTAAAGGTTGAGCAATTAAATAGCCTTGGTGTCTATGCGCTAGTAGACGTTTGGAATGTCCGGTCTGCAAGCAATGATTATAGTCTCACTGGGGTTGGTATATTCAACAACGACATTCCTTTCCAGTTCTCATACTACTACATCTACGACAACGAAGAAGAGTCTGTTCTTTCGCCTTATTCGGTAGAATGTTATTTCACTGAATCCATTAGGCTAACCGTTCCAGTTGCTGAATCTACGGCCTATTTAAATGGAATAAATATGGTGAAAAACATTGTCTATTTATACCGACAAGGCAATGATGGGATATGGTATGTGGCTAAGAATACCACAAACAATGGCACTTATATTTTGAACATTCCAAACCTTCTTAGGATGCCAAAAATTACCGTTTCATCTGACATTACCAATCGCCAGTTTGATGCAATGCCTTTGCTATCAATTTCAAATGAGACGGCTCAAAACAGACTCAACCACGCCAATTACCTTACAGATTACAACACGGTTTCAGGATTAATACTAACAGCAACACCAGCACAGGCAGACCCTATAACTGTTGCAACGGTGCTGAATAACAAAGTTCATAAGCCCGGAGCGATATATAATGTTGGTATTGAATTGCTTGATGAGTGGGGAAGAAGGATTGGAGTGGTAAATCAAACTCCCGTTAAAATCACCAATAACCAAGGGTTTGCAAATGATGTTGATTGGGATAACCCTTACATTCCTTTTAATGTAGCTAAAGACGTTACAGATAATAATTATTGGATACAATATACAGTTTCTGGCACGGTGCCGTCTTGGTGTAAATATTATAGGGTGGTTGAAAGTGCGGCTCAGACAGTAGTTAGCTTTCATAGGTTCACATCTGCAATGCTATATTGGTATGAAGGAGAAGATGGTCTTAGCTACTTGTCTAGGGTTTACATGGGACCGATATTTAGACAAGATATTCTCGAAGCATCGTTTAAAGATGCTCTTGATTTTTATCACAAAGGATATGCATTATATTTACCAACAGGCATCCCAATTCAGTTTTCAAAAGGAGATGAAACGTTTGTTCAAATTATTGGCAGTTTTTATCCGGGGAACGTTCCCAGATTTGATTTTGCAACGTATGGTGGTGGTGAGTACAGAGTGGCTAAACAAGTGGACAATGTTCTTTATTTTAGACTACAAGAAGACATTTTGGACCCTGCATATAATCCGGGATTCGGGTTAGCAGATGGCCTTACTAATAGTCCTGTATACTTTTTTGTCGATGTAACTACAAAAACAAAAAGTGCTTCCGAAATTTATTATCAAAACCAAGCAGTGTTTGAAGTTCCAAGCAACGGAATTATTTACCAAACCGGAAGACTAAAAGGCGATTGCTACCTTACTTACTACCAAAAAATATACAATCCATGGTTTACAAGTTTTATTCAATATTTTCTTGTTAGCGGTAGTGAATCTGTAGTTTACGCTACAGACCCCGATAATTCCTTTCCATTTCGTGGTGGAATAACTAATGGTATTGTTATTGCGATGAACCCCACAGACGTTTATAGCCAAAGTTGGAATCCAGAAGAAGGTCAGATAAGCATTGTAAATGAGAATCAACGTCAGGTTCGCATTCTTCAAGGCATCATCTTCTCCGACTCCCTCATCCAAGGAACGCAAATCAACGGCTTGTCCAAGTTCAACTCTGTGGATAACCGACAAGCCCCATTGGAAAATGGACCCATCACAGCGTTGGTACGGACAAGTGCCACACAACGAGAGCCGGGGGTGTTGCTTGCCATCGGGGAGAACGGGGTAAGTAGCTTCTACTACGACGGCATTCAGCTTACCAACATTGACGGCACTTCCAACGTATCAACGTCCGACCGCTACCTTGCCTCTCAGCGTCCTTTGGTGGGTAATTACGGGGCAAAAAAGTTGCGGAACATATGTGCTACACCGCTAGGAACTGTGTACTATTGGAGTGAGGGTATTCAAGATTGGATACGTTACACCAACGCAGGGCTTGAGCAATTGGGGGAAACCTACCAGTTCATGAACTATTTGCGTAACCAACTCGATAGTTCCACAAGCGTCATGATGACCTACGATCAAGTGACGGATGAGGCTATTATTGTGGGAAATCTAACAAACGCAATGGTTTTTTCCGAACGTTTCAAGACATTCCAAGGGGAAAGAGAATATAATCAAGGACCAAGTAGTATTTGCCCAGAACGTGGGGCGACGCTATCCACCCGAACTTTCTTCTTTCTTGAAGGCCACGTATGGCAGATGACTCCAAACGGAATTCCAAACAGTTTTTTTGGGGCGCTTAAAGACCCACAACTAACACTCGTTACCAACGAAATGCCAACGGTAGTAAAACAATGGAATAGCATAAAAGTAATTGGGGCTAGACCACGAGATTGTCAAGTTGTAACTGGTAGCGAAGAATATCCACCCCTTCAATCCATTATTGACGAGGATTGGTGGATAAATCGAAAAGGTGATTGGGATGCGGCAATTCGACGGGATGAAAATAGTGTTGGTGGGGTAATGAATGGAAAAATTATGGAGAGTCGAATTCTTGTTAGTACATTTGCGTGGGACGCAATTGCGTTCGAAAAACTCAACTATATTGAAGTTAAGTCAAACAAATCTATCGTTCAGTAATTATGGGACCAATTGCTACTAGTGCTTTATTAAACACGGCAGGGGCCTTGCCCGGGTTTATTAATTCTTTCCAGCAGGACGCCTTGCGGAGGAAGTTGATGGCAGAAGGGGCGCAGGACATCACGCCTCTTGCATTTAAGAAAATGCAGGCCGGATTGGAGAACCAAGCCAACAACGCTCAGATAGCGGGAATTGGTCAGGCGATGGAAAACATCAACGAGCAGCAGGCCACCACATTAGGTGAGGCAAAACGTGCCGGACTTAGTTCGTCCAACCTTCTCAACACGCTTTCCAGACTCAATCAGCAAGGCATGGCTGCCAAACGGCAACTGGCAATGCAAGGGCAGCAAGCTAAAGAACAACGCATGAACCGTGCATTGCAGGCACAGGGGCAGAGAGGTCAGTATCAGGAACAAGGACGTCGTGAGTTTGATGCTACTATTGGAGCATTGGAAGGAGCGGCGAAACAACAACGCAACGCTTTCTTCCAAGCACCGTTTACAGGGGCTTTGGCAGGGATGCGGTATGGAAGTGGTGCAAGTCCTCAGAAAACATATAACCCCAATTCGTTAGAACCCGTTTCTGGCATGGGGGATTTCCCTCAATACGAAGCCCCTATGAATCCTTACGAACCAAGTATTTATAATACCACAGGATAAATGTTTGCACCCGATCTTTCCGTACCATTCGACAAGAAAAAGGATAAAACCTTTGGGAAGGACTTTGCCATCGGCTTAGAAGCGTGGCACCTGTCCCAAATCGAGTCACCCAACTTTCCAAGAAGGAGATGGGCGGAAAACTATCAGTATGCCCTTGGAACGCAATCATACCTGCGAACCATCCGGCCTATTGATAACCTTGGGTCTAATGATTCACAAACGCTTCCCGGGGCTGACCTCCGGAACATGAAGCTGACTTCCACCATCCTTGAGTCCATCGTCGGCAAGCTAAACAAGCAAAAGTTCAAGCCCACCGTCACTATGATTGACGCCTTGGCTATGGACAACCGTGACGACATGAAGGCAAAGCTAGAAATGGCTATGCTTTTGAAGCAGCAGGGCGCTCAGATGGAACAATACCTACAATCGCTTGGCTTAACACCCGACGATGTACCTGTTGACCAATCTGAAATCCAGATAAAGATGGACATGATGCCTCAGTTTATTGAGGAAATGAATCTGGAACTAGCGTTGGAGCAAATAGGCCATGAGAATGGAATAGAATCGCTGATGCGTACCATCGACTTCGATGACGCCATCTGTGCCACCCGATGCCTTTACATAAACAGAAGCAACGGCAAACGTCAGCTTGAATGGGTGGACCCGATTAACTCCGGCCACTCCATGACTATGTATGCCGACGGCAGAGATATTGTTTGGTCATACCGGATACGGGCCGTCTCTTTGGAGCAAATCAAGATGGAGGCTCAAGGGCAGTTAACCGACGAGGAACTAAAGAATCTTCGTGGTGGTCAATTCTCCCTTCTCTACAACTACCTCTATTCGTGGATTGGGGCTAACAACAACAACTACGTTTCCACATATTACAACACCTACACCGACTTCTGTCTGGTGATGGATTTTGAGTTTGTATCCACCGATACATTCTATCAGAACTTTAAGAACGGAAAAGCCTATGCCGGATTCTTGGAAAAGAAACAAGGCAAGGACGGAGAGGTATTGACATCTAAGGTGCAGACGCTTTTTGGTGGTAAGTACATTTGCGGCACGGGCTATCTTTACGACTACGGCCCTAAAGAAGGCATCCGTCAGCCGATTGTGTTGAATGAAAGAGACATAATGAAAGTGAACGCCTCAAAGGTGTATGGCTCATTTGTCTGGCAGCATTCATCCCTCATCCGTGGGGAGTCTGTTTCTGTTATTGACAGAGCAAAGCCTCACATTGACGCCATCGAGGATACGTTCAAGAAATTTAAGACCTACGTTAAGGAGTTCCTTCCATGGATTACCCGTGTGGATCAGGACGGCCTAGCCGACCTTGCCATGAAGGAAGGGGATGACGTGACGGCAGAAGACCTGATGACCACGCTTCTTGAAAAAGGGCTTGGTGTTGTTTCGTCCTCTGTTTACAAGGGCTTCCATAACGCTTCTGTAAAAGATTCCATTGCCATCATCGCCAACGAAGGTGGAGGTAACCTGAACGTTCTCTGGAATCTTCTGTTATCGCAAATCAATCTATTACATGATGTAGTGGGTGTGCCGAAGGTAGATACGGGTGGTGGCATTAGCCCAGAACAAGGCAAGGCGGTGACGCAGATGCTATTGAATGGTAGCGACAATGTTCTCTCCGGTTTGATGGCCGCCAAGATTCGCATCTATGAGAACCTTTGGGAGAACCTGATGTACGACATTCTGATGACGGGAGGTGCCGGTGTGGCTAATGGTAAAGCGTTTGAAATTCCTTATGGCAATCCCGACGACCGTATCCCGAACCTACGGGCAGAACCTGTACCACAAGAAAATGAGTGGATGGAATTGTACGCAGCGGCCAATCAAGCCCTTGCTTCTAAAACCATCACCCTTGCTCAATTCGCCTATATAAAGGTGATTGACAATATGAAACAAGCATGGGCCTATCTTGCCGTTCAGGACAAGCGTGGTCAGATGCAACAAGCTGCCGGTCAAGCACAAGCTGTCCAAGCAAACATGGAGAGCCAAATGGCATCCAACGCTCAAGCACAAGAGGGGAAAGAGCGATTGGAGAAAATGAAAACGATGGGAACGATTTTGTCCGAATATGCTAAGAGTGCCTTTGCCGTTCAGATGGACGCAGCAGGCAATCCAATACAGACACAGAACCCACAACAAACCCTCAATGACTTGCTATTAACAATAGAACAGATATATGGAGCAAACACAAACAATGGAGCCGCAGGTGGGGGAGAACCAACTGCAAGCCCCGAACAACCAGCAGCAAACCCAGAGCAACTCGCAGCTTAATGGTGGCTATGAGCCTCCTTTCAAGATTGCAAGTGTAACAGCCCAGACGAATGAGCAGGGACAACAAGACCTTGCTACTCCGCCTGCCCCTGTGGTTGACGAGAGAGCGGTGCTTCAGGCACGTCTTGAAGAATTGGAAGCCAAGCTAAATAGCACACCTTCTGAGCCGCAGGTAAAGTATCAGGTGCCAGAGGAATTAAAGGCACTTATTGAAAATCCTCAAACATTGGCAATCTTGAATGAGAACATTGCCGATAAGCCACTTGCTACTCTTGTAATGGAGCAGTTTTGGCAGGAGAATCCATGGGCTACGAGTGAGTCTATGATAAGAGAAGGACTGAGACGTCAATATCCTGATATTGATTTTGATATACCCGAAAATCTGGGCTTGTCGGACGTAGAATTTGCACAGCTTGAATGGAAAGGCGAAGCCTACCGGATGCAGCAAATGGACGAACAAGCACAATTGAGGGGACAATTAGAACAGGCCATGAACATTGAGCAGCCTGCACCGATTGACAACGAAGCTATAAACGCTGAGTGGGCAGCACGGGTGGACAATGGGCTTAATGGGTACAAGTCGACGGACCTAGCCCTGAATATTCCGGGGTATGAGTTCCCGAAGCTTGACTTGGCAAAAGTACAGGAGTTGGCGTATAGTGAAAATGTCCCGTTAATGGTTGACCCGAACACGGGCTTTGTGTGGCCGAACATGGAAGCCGCCACTGCCCTTGCTGAACTGGCGCACCTCAAAGCACAAATTCCAGCGATGTTGGATGCGGCTAAGAGAGCGGCACCACGGGAGGCCGTGCAAGCTATTAACCAGACATTGAACAATCAGGCCCCGCTTCCAAACTCAATGAACCAAACTTTCTCTTCACAGAACGGACAATCCGGACCAAGAATAGGAGGAATGCGAATTGTGGGTGTGAGCAAAGATTTTTAACAAAATTATCCTTTAACAAAAAAAGAAAATGGCAGCATTATTCGATCAAACCAATGCGTTATCGCCCCAGAATGCGGCAGACGCAGCCACCCTTGCGGGCTTGGCAGACACCGTATCTTTCACCCGTGATTTCTGGCCTACGTTGCTAGATCGCTATCCAGATCGTCAACTTATCGAGAACGGGCTTATTGCTCACCTTGTCGATAACAAAGCGTTTGTTGGTGTAGCTTCTGGTACAACTCAGGTGTTTCACGCAGAACAAGATTCAGTTCTTACTCCTTCAACAGTTGTTTCCTTCACAGGAGGTGCCTCAGCAGGAGCATCAGCTACTATCACCATTACAGCGGTGACATTTGGTAACCCAACTGAGTATTTTAACTATGCTACTGTTGGTCAGAACTTCCAGTTGTACAGCAATCCGGACATCATTGTGAACGTATCGGCTGTGTCTCTTCCAGACAATTCAGCAACACACACCATCACTGTTTATCCAGCTTCTACTATTCAATTGAATACCTACCTTGTTGCTGGCGAGACATTGCTTCCACAGGATGCTAACTCAACCATCAACGGAGATTTTCCAAATGGTTCTGTTCGTGGATGGGCAAGATACGGAGTGAACTTCCAGTATTCAGCAACAGGATCGGCCATCGTTGGTCAGGATACTTACAACCAAAACTTCATGTTTAACCTTGAAGGCGGTCAAACTATCCTTGCTCCACGTATCTTCGCTGATGCTATGCTCACTGCATTCCTTCGTAAGTCTGCCGCTATCACTCGTGGTACTGGTTCAACTTTCAACGGAAATCAGCAGACATTGGGATTCACCACTGCGGCTCAGACGTATGGTCTTTCTGATGACTACGCCCCGGGTTCTGTGCAAATGGCTGACTTGGAGAACATCGGAGTTCGTCTTTCCAACCGTGGTGCCGGTACTGAACTGGACATCTTTGGCGGATACAACTTCGTTCAGTCAATTCAGCGTAACGCCCTCACTCCACTCACTGGTGGTGCCGTTCAGTACATTTCTGGTCAGCAGAATGCAACAGGAACTCGTCCTGAATTAAAGCAATCATTGGGACGTTTCACAATGGGTAAATACGTTGTGAATTTGAACGAGGCTTCTGAGTGGGCGCACAAGGCTATGTACTCACCAAACTTGGGTGGAGACACATTGACCAACGGATATTGGGCTAACGCCTTTTCGGTGATTCCAAAAGAGCAGGTGGCCGTTCCTCGTGAACTAACCAACACTACTTACACCGTTACGGCTCCAATGTTCCGTGTGTTGCAATTGCAGACTCCTGTTAAGACAGGTGGACAGCCGGTGACAAACCAAGTGGTGATTCGTGACCCAGCGCACTTCAATGCGTTGAAATACCAAATCATCTACAACGAAACGTTCGCAGCGCAGACAATGCTTGCCAACAAGTTGTACTTTGGAGGTACTATCTAAAAAATAGTAAAATAAATGTCAAGAGAAAGGGATGTGGAAACGCATCCCTTTTTTCATATATTTGCACGAAAATGTAATCAATATGGCATACCCTCCAATGCAGGTAAACAATAGCCGTGTGCTTGAAATCAACGCATGGCCTAAAGAATTAGAAGAGCAGCTTCAGGACTTAGGCCCTGACGATGTGGTGAAGGTGCGGATTAATCCGTCCAAGATTGCCACCGTGTTCCAACAAATTATGGAAGACAACAAGGTGAAATCATCTGGGAATGTTCAGCGTGTGGGTGAACACGGCATTGTTAGCCCGTGGACTATTCGTTATGGACAATCTCCCTTGCAGATTGGCTTATTGAACGGCTACGACGCACAAGGCAATCCTATGTTTGCCCATCCTGTTTGTAACTCAAACGGTGAAATTATCTTCAAAGGATCGCAGGACAGGGAGAAATTCTTGGCTTTGCAGATGCACCCTCAAATGCGCTTTGACCCGTTCACCAAGAAAGAACGTGCCGGATGGAAGTGGGAGATAGTGGATGAAGAGAAAGAAGGCGGAAACGTGACAGAGAATTTCAAGAGAGAATTGGAATTGAGCAATCGTATTGCTAACCTTTCCAACTGGCAGCTTGACGTTCTGATGTCTCACGCAACGTATGAGCGTAACTTCTATGGGCAGTCAACATTGGTGGGCAAGCCGACAGGAGCGCAAAGCTATTTGATTAAGCGTGTGAAGGCAGGAGCGCTTGCTGAAGTGGCCGCTAAACTGGCATTGGCACAAGAGGTGGCAGACATCAACTTGATTAAGGATGGCATTGCCACCGGACGATTGCTTACCACCGACACTGAGTTGCTTCGCATGGATGGTCGGGAAGTGGCTAAGTATTCCGAGCCAATTAACATCCAGACAAACGAGAGCAAGGCCATCGGCATCTACCGGTATTGCTCAAAGCTTCCTGATTTCAAGGAATTGGTAATGGATTTTTTAACAGAGGAGGCCCAGAAATTGGCAACCACTTCTAAAAAGGTGAAATAAAATGACTCCCGCTATTGGTTTCCATGTCTTGAAGGACGTGGTCCTTTCTCCGGAAAACGTCCGTTCCATTATAGCTTCATCGCTACGGTGGCAACAGGATATGGGGCCAATGGTGTGCGTGTGTGACGAGGCGTTTTATACGTTCTTGTTTAATAACGACTTAGAGGATTTGTATCAGGACATCAGCCCTGACTTTCCGCCTTTCCCGGCTACGGAAGTAAACCCATTTGAAATGAAAGACGCCACGGTGCCGGATGAATTTGCCGGTAGGTGGGAAAAGATTGAGAAAGTGCTTGACGGACTTTGGGCTATGAAGTGAAAAAAATCCCCTACTTTTACATGGGTTTTTTCTTTCTTTGTGCATGGCTAATTCACTATCCATAAGCGATCTTCAGATAATTGTGTATGAAATAACGGCTAGGGCCGGTCTTTTCACAAATTCTGGGCCTTCACAAGAGGCTTTTAATTTGCAAGCCATCATTGATGACTACACGCATTGCATGGCTTTGAATCCTCCGGATGTCGTTCGGGCCAACCAACTTCTCACCTTTGCTAACCAAAGCTACTAATGTATACCGATTTAGTTGTCATCCCTGCATACACGGTAGCCAATGATGGGACATCCTATTTGGTTGATGATGATACAGGAACCTATCCGGACTCAGCCGGAGGCTATGCTCCTGCCGGAACAGGCACTGCTACAAGACCAGAAGAAAGTCAGGTGCAGAAATGGTATATGTGGCAAGAGTCACCCTTTGATGTTTTAACAGAAAACATTCCTGTCACGCAAGACGGACTTCCGGTGACGATTGGCACTGTGGGGATTGATGGATTGGCTGCGCCAGACAATGTGAATCAGTTTATCTTAATGATATTGCCGATTGCCGAAGTGTACGCAACGGTGCTTGCTGCTGCAAATTCATCTGGTGACCCGTGGACCTATCTTATTACATACGCTCAAACAAATGGGGCGGTGGGGCAAGTGGCAGCCGTGATTGCAACGGCAGCAGCTAATTGCACCTACGATGCCTTGAGGCGTTTCAACAATGCTCAATTAGCAGGGGGCGAATGTGATAGTACAGAATATGCCATAAAGAAAGCTTTGCTTCAAGGTGTTTATTCCAATGCTGCGGTGGCTCAATCTCTTGTCATTCTGACACCAGAACAGGCAACCGGATATGCCGATGCACAAACGGTGTTGGATACCTTAATCACTGTATGTAACGATCCTTCATGTCAATGTAACGTTTGCTGCTAATGGCTTCATATCTCGATAACCTCTCCCAGTACACCTCAAAAGCGCAAGTGGTGATTGCGGGGCTTGCTTTAGAGGCAGCCAACATCATTGCTAACAATGGCAATGCCTTTCAGCAAGTGGACAATGTAAATTGGTACACACTTCTGCTCACTGGCGCTAACGACACGACACAGCAGGAAGAACTCCGTTTGGAACTTCTCACCCTTCTGGTGGACAACGCCCGACTGAATGAGGAACCGTTGGTGAATGTGTTTGGCTTGTACCAGACACTTGGTAACACTGCCATTACGGCTAGTGCTTGGGGATTGATTACGGGCGACATCAACAATCAACTTGACCTCATTGCCAAGTTTGATACCTACCTGCCATTAGCAGGAGGTACAATGACCGGGAATATTATTTTCGGGACTGACGGACTAGGGATTGATGTTCTCAACGAAGGCGACACGCTAAACATCGGGGCTTCATCAGGCATTGTCCAGTTTGGCCTCGATGGAGTGGCAAAATTCAACATCATCGACGAAGGGGCGTGGAATGCAGATTCTATCGGGGTGGCCTATGGTGGATTAGGTAATCTTGATTTTGCTTCTGGTGTTAATGGGCAAGCAATTATCAAGTCTGGTGCCGGATATGCTTTTGCAACATTATCTGGTGGCGACGTTGTAGGGCCTGCTTCTTCGGTAAACAACACCGTTGTTCGATGGGATGGAGTTACTGGGAAATTAATTCAAGGAAGCGTTGTAAGCATTTCGGATACCGGTAGTATTCAAGCCGCAACGGAGATTTCTTTTAATGGGTCTACATCTGGATTTGTAGCAATCGTTCCTTCTGCTATTGCAGGAAGTGGCATTCAAACGCTTCAAAATGGGACAGGTACTATCGCCCTAAACATAAACAGGCTAGATTATTTTGCAGCCACAACGTCGGCTCAACTTGCTTCTGTCATATCAGATGAAATAGGAACGGGTCTTTTGGTGTTCAATAACACCCCGACATTTATAACTCCAATCATAGGGGTAGCATCTGGTACTTCATTATCTGTAACAGGGGATTTAACCTCTGGTGATGCTGGGGTTACTGCCGGAACCATTGTTTTAAAAAACAGCACCAATGCCTTCACCCAAACTATTCGGGGAACTAGCCCGGGCGCTGCTTCAAGGATATTTGACCTACCAACATCAGACCCATCCGGAACGCAATACTTGTCTGGAACAATAGTTGGGTCAACGGTGACAATGGCGTGGTCAACATTATCTGCCCTCACCAACCCAATGACAACAGTGGGGGATATAATTTACGGAGGAACCGTTACTCTTGGAGTTGCGGCTCCAACTAGGCTAGGTGCCAATAGTTCTGCAACCAACAGATTTCTTCGGTCGGTTTCATCGGGCAATCCTTCGTGGGAGATACTGGTAGCTAGTGATATTCCAAACATTGCCATTTCGCAGGTAACAAATTTACAGACAATCTTAGATCAAAAACTTTCAGATAATCTTCTGAGTGGACAAATCTTTGTAGGAAATCTGTCCGATCTTGCTGCTGGAGTAACGCCATCAGGTGATTGGACTATAGATACCACTGGTGTTGCTACTATTGAGCCAAACGCAGTTACGTTCGATAAATTTATACAAGCTACAGGCCCACAGATATTGGTGGGAACGCCAGATATTTTAGGCGCACAAGATTTCAGACAAATAACTCTTGACCCAGCAACGTTACAAATTGATGCGCTTGGTGTTATGTCATCAATTGCCACTGGCACAGGAACCGTTACCAACACGGGTACACTTACTCTCAATTCTTTAGTTTTAGGGAATGGCGGTACGGATATAAAAGTGGGAAGTGGATTTACCACGGATGGAGTTTCAAAACTGACAATAGGTGTAGCAGGAACATCGGTAGGAGGGGTGTTACTTACTAATGCTACTTCAGGAACAGTTGAACTCCGGCCTGTTACGGGTGCTTTGGGTACAACAGTACTTTCATTGTTTGCAGGGTCTGACACATTGGTGGGATTGGCTGCTACGCAAACACTGACTAACAAAACATTAACAAGCCCACAAATTAACGGAGTGTTATTGGAAACTAGTTCAACTGTTGGGTACGTTTGGACTGCCACGAACACAAGTGGTGCTGGTAGTTGGCAAGCTGGAGGAGGTGGCGGCGGCGGAACGGTTAACAGTGGAACCCAATATCAACTTGCTTACTATGCAACAGCAGGAACAGCGGTAAGCGGACTAACATTAATTACGGCATCCCGTGCTTTGGTTAGTGATGCTAATGGATTGCCTGTGGCGTCATCCGTCTCTACAACACAGTTGCAGTATCTTGCATCAGCAACAGGCACAACAGGCACAGCAAGTACAAATATTGTGTTTAGCACAAGCCCTACGCTAACAACACCAGATATAGGGGTAGCTACCGCAACAAGCATTAATAAAGTAGCCATAACCGCACCTGCAACTGGTGCTACATTAACAATTGCGGACGGTAAAACATTAACCGCATCCAACACACTAACCTTTACCGGAACAGATAGTTCTTCTGTTGCATTTGGGGCAGGAGGTACTGTGGCTTATATCGGATTGGCTAATAGTTGGACATCTGGAATTAAACAGACCTTTGCACCATCGGCAACAACGGCCGGGGTGAATGTAGGTAGTGTTAGCGGTGATGTTTCTTCTCCGGCCAACGGGGATTTGTGGTATGACAGTACTGGCAATCTTCTTAGGGCAAGGATAAATGGAGCAAATGTTAGTTTAGGTGCAGGCGGTGGTGGTGGCAATGTGACAGGACCGGGGCCGTCGGTGGTTGCCAACAACTTTGCCGTTTACAATGGCACTGGTGGGCTTACCATCGGAGAACCAACAGGGGCATCAATGGATGCATCTGGTAATGCTACATTTCTTTCCGTCAGAGTAAATGGAACGGGAGGTGCAGGGCATATGCACTTCAGGCATCAATCTTCGGCAGTTGCTGGTACGGCAAATAGCAATACCATCTATGGCCTTGCGGCAGCATCCAATGGGTTTGGGTTTATCATCAACAACGCTGCATACGCTTCGTCCATTGTGTTTAATGCTAGTGCAGCACGTACATACACACTGCCGGATACAAGTGGGACGTTTGCGTTCATAGATGTTGCAAATTCATGGTCGGCAGGAGTAAAACAAACCTTTGCGCCATCAGCAACCAATGCAGGGATAAATGTTGGAACATTGGCCGGACAGCCATCTTCACCAGTAAACGGGGATTTGGTTTACAATTCATCAGCCACAGCCCTTCAAGCATACATTAATGGTGCATGGGTTAGCCTTGGGGCTGGAGGTGGTGGAATCACAACTCTGAACACCCTTACAGCAGCAACACAGACATTTGCAGTAGGCACAACAGGAGCAGATTTTGCCATTAGTTCGGCAACTTCTACACATACTTTTAATTTGCCAGATGCAGGTGCATCGGCAAGAGGAGTTGTTACCACAGGGACACAGACAATTGCAGGAGCAAAAACCTTTTCAGGGTCTACAACTTTTAGCTTGGCGTCTGGCGGGGCTATTATTCTGTCAGGGGCAGGAAGTACCGCTTCTGCTTCTATTAGTTTTACGGGAACTACAATGCGATGGATAAATTTTGGGGCCGCTGGTGCTGCACCGCCAACAATAACCACCGCTAGGTCTCTTGGAACAAAACTTGTTCTTTCAAATACCTTTTCATCCGGAAGTGCAACTGATTTTGCAATTGGCTTGGATACTTTTTCTTTTTGGCATAGCCTTCAAAACAATACTGCGTCTTATAGTTTTCAATGGTATGGGGGTGCAAGTTCGGTTATGCAATTGGTGGGTAATGGGCAACTAACACTTACACCTGTTGTACAAACATCAGGAGCCATTAAAGGGTTTGCTTTTACAGGACCATTAAATACAAGTCAATCAAGCGGAGTTGAAATTTCTTCTTTTGGTTGGACTACTACTGGTAGACAATGGGCTACAGGGGCAATTGGTACTCAAAGAGAATTTCTTATCACTGCTCCCACTTATTCATTTGTAGGTGCTTCTACAATTACCAATGCAGGGACATTAGTTGTTGCTGGTGCGCCAATAGCAGGAACCAATGCTACCATTACAAACTCCTACGCTTTATGGGTACAAGGAGGTGTCTCTCTGTTTGGCGGGAACATTAGGTTGACTCAAACGGTGACTACTGAAGTAGTGGTAAGTGATACAACGGTAACAATGGTAATTAACGGGACGACTTATAAGCTTTTAGCTAAAGCATAACTTGCTTCCTAATCATCCGACTTCCAACACGTAATTCAACAATAGGAGCCTCGTCAATGAGGCTCTTTTCTTTTATCACAACGTCTCTCTTCCCTCTCCACCATGCCACAAATGCAGAAGCCATTCTTGCATATCCCCAATCATCTGGATGAATTCTATCTGGGCTAAGAATGATGGAAGGTAACTGTGCGAAATTGCAAACCACCCCTCCTTGAGCGACAACCATAGGCGTAATCAAAGTATCTAAGGTTCTTTGAGGAATCAGTGGATGCCTTGAAGCAATGGGTGTATTGTGTATGATAAGGGCATCGGGCCACCATAGCTTCACTGAATCAATTACTCGTTGATAAGCCCTTGGAACTTTTTTGCCGCCTCCGTAGGGCAACTGTGCATCATTGGTTGGGCCTCCAAGAATAACAATATCGAAGTGCTGACCTTTCTGACTCCGCAATTGTGGGATTAGCTTGTAGTTGGTGCTATCCAAATAGGTAGCATTTGGTACTGCCTTGTTTACAATCTGCCATCCAAGTGCGACTTTAACCCTTGGAACCCATCCACTATCGGGGTGTGAGGCTTTTAATCCGTAGTCAATAGATGTTCCGGCTACCAGTACTCGTTGTGCCTGTACCGACCCTGTCAGCAAGAAGGCAAGTAAAATAAGAATGCGTTTCATATCACAAAGGAAAAGCATTTGAAGTTACTATTTGTCTAGTTTAGATGGATGTTCGTATATTTCGGGCGTTAAAGCTAAAAATCAGCATGAACTTAAAAATTAGTAAAGCAGCGCAATTATATTTTGCCCTCACCGAACTAGGAAGCAAAGAATTATCTTTCACCACCGCCTACCGGATTAAGCGTAATATAGATCACCTCAAAGCCATCGGGGAGAAATACTCTGAAGAAATGAAAGCTGAGTACAAGAAACTACTTCCGGTGAAGGAAGAGTATCAGGATGCTGAAATTAAGTACTACTCTGCTATGGCCGACGCTTCTATCTACAAAAAATGGGATGAGTCAGGAGAAGAAGAAGAACTAGATTTGAAAGTTCTTTCTTTTGAAAACGAAGACATAAAGTTTTCTGCCCGTCAGATTGAATCCCTTGAGCCAATCTTAACTGTAGAATCATGACCAAGGCTACCCTCACCGTTTACTACGTTCCAGAAACCAACTGGCTTCTGAAATTCTTTCGCCCCATGAAAGCCGTGGCAATCCTTTGTCATTTGGCTTGTCCCATACCAAACTTATCCAGGAACAGAGCCTGCGTAATGGAATGGAACCCGTGGAAGGGATGGAATGTGTCTATGGAAGTACACCAATGGAGAGGGCAGAACATTGGCGAGAGGGCTGTGACACGCAATGTTAATATGACGGATGAGCAGTTCCTCAAGCTATGGGAAACCACTCTTGGCAACACTCATTTCCGTGGTATTGAACTTACACCAGAACGAGTGATTGGTCGATTCTTAGGAATTGAGCCGTGGCCAAAAACAACATGGGAATCTTTAGGTTTTAAATGATGTTGAAAACAATCCGAGAATACCTTACTTGTCCAATCAATAAAGAGTATTGGACCAAAGCATTTAGTCAAGACGTTCCATTACTTGGTTTTGACTTTAGTGTTATGGCAGCATGGTTCTGGTTTCCAGAAATCTTTGTTGTTGTTGGTCAAACAACAGGTATTATAGCCGGACTGTTAGGTATTTACCTAACGGCATTGCGGATTGTTCACGTCAGAAAGCAGATAAAAAAATTGGACACAAACACCCCGCTTGCAGGCGATGCATAGTGCTATCACTTATCATCTGGATTATCTGGGGTGTGCTTCAAGTCTTTCTCTGGTACTTGAGTCGATGGCATAAGAGGAAGTGAATATTTCCTCTGCCAGTTCTTGACAAGTTTGCATATTCCACCAATAGTGTGAACTTTGTATCCCATGAAAACACTATTTCCTCTTCTCCTACTCGCCCTGTTCTCCTGCGGACCGGACGAAGCCACACAAGTTCGTCTCAACAACATTGACGACCGCCTTGTCACTCTTGAGAACGCTCAGACCAACAACAACACACGGATGGATCAGCTTGAGCAGCAGGTTGACACCGTAGAATCTGGGTTGATATTTATCGGCAACATGGCTATAAAGCACGACAGCATCGTGGCCGACAAGCAATGGAAGCGAGATCGGTCTGCCAGACGTGGGGAATTCTGGGGTAGTCTGCTTAAAACAATTGTGAAATGAAAGTTTCAGAACACTTCCAGCTTCAAGAACTGGTGCCACAAGCCGCCTTTACAGAGATGGGCGAGAAGGCAATTGAATTGCTGCATCCCAATCTGATTGACAGCATTGAAAAACTGCGAGTCCAGCTTGCTGTACCACTTCGGGTGAACAACTGGAACTCTGGTGGTACATTTCAGAACCGTGGATGGCGTCCAAGGAACTCAAAGGTTGGGGCAAAGAAGTCTCTACATAAAGAGGGAAAGGCAGTTGATTTTGATTCACCAGGTTTGCCAATGATTGAACTGTTTAAGTTGGTCTGGAACAACCGTGATTGGATTGTGAAGAACACCGCCTTCCGGATTATTGAATCATTCACAGCAACCCCTGGTTGGGTACACTTGGCAATCGGAGATCAAGACGAAACTGAATTGAAAGTGATAACACCATAGTTGTGATGGCAAACGACATCAACGGGAAGAAAATCAACGCAGGAGATCGGATTACCAGGAATGGGTTGTTCGTTCTCCTGTTCTTGCTTTATGGCTTCCAGTTTGTCGCTCCGTATTTTATAAACCAACCACACCCACCAATTGATCCCACCTTACTCAAAGGACTGGAAGCAATGGTGACCGGTGTCGTGTGGTTTCTCATTGGCAGGAATACTCAACTAGCCAAGGAAGGGCCAGAATAGTTTATTTCTCCCAATAAACCTCTTCGCCTCTCTTGTAATGCTTCATGTTCTCCTTTGCCGCATCATTGACAAAATGCTTCTCCTTGTAGGTAATGTAGTTGTTTGGTAGCAGGGCAAACTGCCCAGACTCCAAGGCTATCAACGAAAGGGGCTTGTGTTCGGCAGGGTATCTGGAGTAGCCGTCATTCCAGTCAATGATAATCCCGGTGTGCCTACCGTTGGCGGTTGTTTCCAGCCCTTCCAGAAACGGCATCAATACGGCTTCCATCTCTTCTCCCATCCCACACCAAGGCATCAGCTTCTCCGGTCCCAGACTAAAGGTTTCGGTGGTGGAAATGGCGTGAAGCGGTAGCCCACTCCAATGCGCCCCAGACTCAAGGAAAACGTGGCAAGACATAGTTTGATATTCCCGACAGTATATGCCGTGCCATATGGCTTTTGTGACACCCTCTGGCATATTGGGGCCAAGGAAGGCGTTGTTAACGTTCACGTAGAAGTGGAATGGGAGGGATGCGTGTTTAGGCATGATTTAAAAAGACAAAGGTAAAAAAAAGCCCCTACCAGAAGCAGAGGCATTTTGCCTTTTCATAACCCATATTTATACCCGTCTTTCCGGGCCGTCTTAGTCATCCACTCCCCAATCATTTCAAACTAACTTCAAATATTCTGCTGATATTACTTGTTCCCGTTGTCGTCAAAACAAACCTCTTCCCGGTCACATTGATAGCCTTGGTAAACTTAATTTTCTTGTCAAATCCCAAAGGCACATTCACGCCATCAACAGTCAGAGTGAGTGTCTGATTAGGGCTTCCAGTCTGGAATCCTGAACTCAAATAAACCTGCGTCCGTGTTACTGCCTGAGCATAATTCCATGTAAGCGTTGTTGGTCCTGCGGTGAGCCATCTGGTTGCCTCGTTCCCATCAACAGCCTTTGCCGTGTCTGCTCTTGTGTATCCGGGTTGATATGGCGTTCCGGCAATGCTAAAAGTGTTTGTTCCGGTTGGTGGTGGTGGTGGTGGATTGGTTGAATAATCCGGCAGATTGGAATAGAACAATGATTTATGCAATACTGGTACAACGGCAGGATGAAGGTTATACTGCATCGTATTGTACAAGTGGCAATAACTATTCAAACCCCCAGCCATTCTTTTTGTCGTGCTTGAACAATTTACAGGCGTTGGTGAGCAGGTGATCTCGGCCGAATAGCAACTATCCAGACGGCCCAATGACACACCTGTTTGGGATTTCCATGCACAACAGTTTTGCGTGTGTGAGATGCCTAAATTATGAAGCAATTCATGGGTGAAACAATACACCGAATAGGTGTAATTGAAGGCATCGCCCGGAATGGATTGACCAAACCCACAAACGGAATATCTGGCAGACGTTACATTTTCCCGACTTATGTATGCAATTCCACCAAAGTTTTTGCCCGAAATAAAGACATTGAAAGTGTCTTTTTTCAACGGATTGGCGTTGCCCCAGTAATACAACACACTCATTGCATCGGGATAGATGGCATACGGATCAGGCGTTGTCCATTTCTTCACTTTCACCAGATTGATTTTCGGCCCTGCAATGCGCTCCAATATCTGAGATGATGAATTGCACAACCGTTGCAAGTTGGCATCAGCATTCGCACCCCATGCGGTTGTCAAAGAGTAATCCAGTTCAATGTAGACGTTCATTGTTTTTCTTGACCTGTAAGTGGGGTCCCAGAAGTTGGGTTCAGCCTGACCCCGTGAAAGGATTTTAGGATGATCCTCGTTCACTTCAACTTCATCATCGCCAAGATCGGGCGCAATGAATGTTGAATCGGTGGTAGATGATGCCTTTTCAGGCATTTGCTTGTTGCATCCTACTGATACTCCGATTAGGATCAATGCTATAAATAGTTTTTTCATCTTTATTTTTTTGCCCAAAGATACAAAACCCAATTACACACTTGTTGTACATTGATCCAATATTTCGTTACAGTGATTTCTTACATTCTGAATGAACTCCGGCCATGTACTGGAGTTGTTGTACGTCCAAACAATAAAGACGTCTGGCCCTTCGAAATGATTCTCGTCTATGCCGCCAGTCCACGAAAGTTCATCGTCTGGAGTTGAGGGCCATGTTCCGCCTAGTCCGGCAATGAACGCCTTCAGGTCGGGGAGGTGGTAATCTTGATGTGTCATAGCGGTAAAATTACTCCTCTTTATCATCCTCACTTCCAGAGTTCGATGAGAGGGCGGAAAAGAACGATGGATAGAACTTTTTGCTACGGGTGAACTCCAGACTCTCCTCGTTGCTGAACTTCACCGTCACCCGTATGCCCTTGTGATGCCGGATGCCACGCAGGTGGTCTGGATTAATTAGGTAGCTAACCAACGGTCGCAGGAACGTAGGAAACTTGCGATGTATGGCGGCTAGTGATGAGAAGACGGCTATCTGTTTGCCATCCATCATGTGAATCATGCAATTGTTTTTACGGGATTCTATATAAACCACCCTGTCGGGGTGAACGATGGCGTACTTGCCTTGTTCGATGGTGCGTATTAACATAGTGTGTGTGTGTGTTTTAAAAAACAAGACCGCCTCAGCGAAGCGGCCCTGTCCCAATTATTAACCAAAAAAAAACTATTTTACTACCAATCTTAAAGACCCTTCCTTGAATGTAGCCCCCGGGACTTCCTGTCCCAGTTCCAGAGCGTTCTTGATTGTCGTCTTGCTCACCGTATAAGTGGTCTTGGCAATCTTGAACTCATCCGGAATCAAATTCTCATCCACCAGTTCCACGCTCTTGGGAGATCGGGCCGTTGAGAACCGGAACGTTCCGGCCTCCGCTCTGTAAATCCCTTTTGCATCCTGACTTCCGTACACCTGCAAGGCTTCCAGAAGCGTCTGGGAGAGTCGGGCATACTGACTGGCCTTGGACTTCTTCAGGGCCGTGAGACGGGCTATTTCGCTTTCTATTGCGGCCTCATCGGTCTCCAGCTTCCGCAGGATGTAGCCGTATGATTCCGACTTGGATTCGAAGTCCGCCCTGTTGATGGCGATGGCTTCGGCTAGTTCATCTGACGCCTCCCCGTCTGATGCTTCCAACGCTTCGAGTATAAGCTTGCGCTCAAGCGTGATGTTAAATAATGAATTACTCATGCTACTATTTGATTTGATTGTTTGTATTCTGTCCATCTTGTTTGTTCCAACGCCTTCACCTCATCGGCAATGCGTTGCAGTTCTGGCATATATTCTAGCCGTGCCACTTGTTTGTAGTAGCCTGTGCGTTCCTCTTCTGTGAAGAGACGGTCGTCGCTTACGATGCTATTGATGTAGCGACGCATTGAATCGGTGGTGGTGGTCATGATTGAAATGCTGCGATTTGTTTGTTTAAGTTTTCCATTTGACTGCTGATGGCAGCGGGTGTGTTGCTGTTTATCCATGCCGTCCATTGATTCTTGGCAGCCTCGTCCATCTTGGAGTTCTTCACCAAGTCCAAGGCCGTCTGCTTTACAGATCGTTCCGCTTCTTCCGCTGCCTTGCGTTCGGGGTTGTCGATGTCGTCCTCATCGGTGGCGATGTGGAAGTATTTGAGCATAAAGTAACGCTCTCCGTATGTGTAAGCGGAGCCACATCCCTTATCCCAATCGTTCTGACCGTTCGCCCCGAAAAGGTTCTCGTCCTTCTCTCCGGATTCTACGTCAATCCATGTGAAGCGCATCATTAGCTTGGAAAGGATTTCCGATTTGTTCGGGTTGTTTCTGGTGGCATAATCCTGACGGGTGTTTTCGATGGAAAGCACTTCCGTCTTTAAGAGAAGCCCGTACTTATTCATCAGGGGCTTGATGGCACTAAGCACCTTGGTGCCGGTGACGTACTTGTATGAATTGCCTGTGCCATCCTTGCCAAGGCCAATTACTTCCTTCTGGATTTCCAGAAGCTTTTGGTAGAGATTTAATTTAGCTGCTGCCATTTTGATTTGATTAAATAATTCCTAAAATGTAGGCGGCCCATGCGGCCACCATCGCCCACGAAAGTAATTTCGTTGTTAGTCTTTTGAGCATTGTATTTGATGGTTTAACGTTTTTGGTCGATGAGTGTGCGAATAGAAACCCATCGCAACAAGGGCTATTATCATTATGCACTTCCAGAAAGTGCGTATCTCAGAGGGCAAAAACCATCGGTCTTTTTGAAAATCGGGATACAATACAAAAGAAATGGCAGCCTTTTTTGCTCTGGATTGGTTTTGTAAATGGTTAGGTGTCATGGTGTGTTGAGGCGGTTAGGATGGTGAAATACGTCATTTTCGTCATCATTTCCGGCATCCGGAAAATAGAACATCCAAATTGTACACATGATGACGGCACAAATGCCCCATATCATGGACTTGTACCATATTGCCAAGGCAATGAAGCCAAGGACGAACAGGAAGCATCCGATGTTAATTGCGTGTCTCATTTCTTTGTTGGTTGTTTGGTTATTACAAAATAAATTAGGCAGATAAGCCCGACTCCCGCCTCAAATGCTAGGAAGGCAAGGAAGTAGTCCAAGACGGCTTTCATAGTATTGGGTCGTCTACAAATTGACCAAGGTATTCCAGAATCGGACCAAATTGGTCGTCGTATTTCTGGCAGATGATGGCGTAGCGGTAGAGGGCTTCCTCTAGCGTTTGAGCGTAGCCGCACGGATCACCGCCTGAAGTACATTCCCATTCATACGGGGTGTGCATTTTGAAACTAGGTTTCGCTTGGTCTTTAGGCCAGAGGCTCATAGCCTCGGCTAGGATTTCGTTCGTGTTCATTTTTTTAAGTGCCAATAATATGTTTGAATTCCATTTAATGTTCCCACCTCTTCGATGATAGAGTCCGCTGTTGGTGGTTTACCAGCGATTCTAGCGTATCCCAGACTTTTTGCAAGGTTTGCGCTGTCTGATCGGGACGTGCCGTTGTAGAGCGTTTGTGAGCGTAGCTTGAGCGTGTATCTAACCATTCTGTTTGATTGTTAACACCCACTTTTCTAATTCCTCCACGGCCAAGGCTCCCCGGGATTGCTTTGTGAATCCGTTGCAGGTGTATACGGACGTGCCGCCTTTCTCTGACACCTCCCGACGGACTAGCAGCCCGTGCAGGGTTTTTTCTTCGTTTTGTTTCATAGGAATTTTGCGATGAATTGTTCAGGTGAAATGTTCGGTTCCTGTTTTGATGTTCCCCAGTCCCCGTGCGGGCTGTTGAAATACGTAACTGAGTCGAACTTTTTAGGGTTGTGATTCCACAACGTCGGTGGTTCCAAGGGTTCGCCCAATCGGACTAACCCCTCTTTAATGGCCTGCTTGTCTGTTTCCGTGCATGGTCCCACGGTGTGGGATCGCATGGCGGTGCGTGTTTCGTTGGTCATGGCTGTATCTGCCTTATTAATTTCTTGAACTCTCGTAAAGCTTTTGCAAATTCCTTTTTGGAAATTATTTCGTGTCGATCAGACAAGGCATTTGCTATGCAATTGTCCCCGCAATTTGGATACGGGTTGCTTGCCAGTATTAAGCGGATGGAGAAAATATCTTTCTCGCTGTTTACTCTGTTGTACGAAAATACTAAACCGTTCGACATGAACGTCTTAGTGTAGAATGGTTGATCCGCCCTAGCTGCCAGCGTTCTGGCAGTTTTTTCGTCCGGGCAAGCAATCCCGAAGCATTCTCCGCTGTCGGTTACAACGTCCACCCCGTGTTTGTTCAGAGCGGAATTGTGAAAATATGTTGTTTTCATTTTGTTTGTTGTTTTAGTGATTCAATCCATGCCGCAATCATTGAAGGACTGCATTCTGTTTTACTTTGAAACCGACAATTAAACAGGGCTTTCGCTTCTGGTGTCGGGTTGGTCCATTCGTAGTGAAACAGGGTAGATTTTCCTACCCGTTCAATGTGGTACAATTTGTAATTGTCTTTTTTAGCGGTGAATAATTCAACACCCAGCATTTGCGCTGCTTTTATTAATTGCTTTGTCATTCTCCTATTCGGTTAAGTGTTACTGAAATTGTTTGATATACCCCGTGATCGGCCGCAAGGTCAAGAAAATAGCTAGCCGCCTGTAGGGCGTTATCGGCTTCTAAGTCGAACTCTTCGACCTCTTCGGCAGTTGCACCAATGCGGAAGTTTTCCGATTCTTCTCTGATGCGTTCCCGAACGTCTGCCGGAACGGTTTCAGGTGTACACCATTCAATCCGCACATAATTGGCGGGGTTGTGGAGTTCGTGTAAAATGTCGTTTGTAGTGAACATATAATTATTTGGTTAGTTCCCTGCCTGCCATCACTAGCAGACAGGGCCATACATTTGCCCGTGTATGCGGGGTTTTATCTTTCTTCTACCTCTTCCAATTCAATACCGTAGTAATTTTCTGGATATTCCAGAATGTCAGCGGCAATAGCCGGAAGGTCCACCCACCTGTCGGGGCTACTAGTGCTTTCTAGGTTGCCGTATCCGTTAAACATTACCCAATCATGCCCGTAGGAATATTCACCGTAACAGGCGGCCTTTACAGCGTCCACTACTTTACCCGAAAAGAAGGTTTCAAAAAATTCCTCGTCGTTTGAATAAATACCGTAATCAGAAAGGTTCTGACTTTCGCAATACTCGTTGTGAATTGCGACTAGATCGGACGCTGAGAGGTCGGTGAGGTATTCAGTGACGGCCTCGTTGGTTGCTGAAATGTAAATTTTCATAATGGTTAATAATAATTTTTTGTAAATCACTATCTTTTACCCCATTCCACCGCTTTTATTCGATGAAATAGGGTTTTTGTCGGATTAGTTGCCTTCCCAATCGTGAAGGTCAGTGTTTGGTTTCAGGTAAAACTTGTACGGGTTGCCTGTCTTGCGTGAAATTCGTATAGCAAACAGCTTTCCGTTTCCAGATTTCCAGACGGGGCAAAGTTGCCCTTTTGAGTCGATGAAGAAACGATCGGTCTGAATTGCCGTGTCCCGTTTCATCTGGACAAAATTGCCTTGCTTGTCAATCGTTACATTCGGTTTTTGTTGTGCGTGTGCTGATACTCCCATCAGCAGACACAAGGCGATAATTATTTTTTTCATTTTTCTGTATTAATGTTTAAATCAATTGAGTGCAATACTTTTTGTTCATTTCTCTGGTCTGTAAAATAATCAACTAAGGTTATTTCAAAACGTTCGTGTTCTATGAATACAGAAACCGGTACATTTTCCAAAGAACCGTACACGGCTTTGAGGGCTAATAATTCATCTAATAATTCCTGTGCGTTCATGTCTGTTTCTGGTTTTAATTTTCAAAAATTGTTCCCACTTTTCTCAGCTTCCATTTGGCAAACTCCCGTACAGGTTGGTGTGGGCTTTCTGTGCTTAATAGTTGAAAATCAGACAAGCTTAGTGGCGTGTCGTGTAGGTGGCGGATTCTGACGTGTTTCAGAACGTAGGCCGGAAGGTTTTTTGTTTTCATGGCTGTGTTTCTTTGTTTTTTAGTGCGGCCGCATACAAAAGGAAGGCGGCAAATGTGAAAATTGTAAAAATCATAATACGTCAATTAATTGTACGCTGATCGGATTACTAAATTGCCTTGCGGCCCGTGTGGCAAGCTTCTGAAGGTTCAAAAAGTAGCCGGACCAACTACAGGTGTCGTGAGTTAAAAGCGTGCTGTCTAAAGGTATTTCTACCTGTTTCCGATCTATTACTTTTTCAATCAATTGGCCGTCCCTTACGAAAGGCTGAAATTCATATTCCGTTATTTTTACAAGTGCTGTAAGGCCGTCAATTTCTGACGGGTTGGAAAAATTGGTTTTCATTTGGTTAAAAATTTTAGTGCCTTACGTCAGTTTCAAACCTATCTTTAATTTTCAAGATACGTAAGGCGGGCCACTTGGAAACGACCAAGTAAACCAAGGTCTATTATTCCGGTGATTGACTAGTTACATACAAGTCTGCCAATTGTGCCATTCTTGTAAGTTCTTCGAGGGCTACTTTGCGACCTTCGAAATTGCCGTTTTCGATCACGGCTAAAAGTGCGGGAAGGATTGCTTCCCATGTTGGAGTTATGTCTACTGTTTTCATGTTACTGGTTTTTTTTAATGTTCTAAAATATAAACGTTCTTTTTGCCTTTGCCATTCGTGCCGGAACAAAGCCCGCACTTATTACAGGTAGACTTTTTGCCCGCCTCATCAGAAGCCGGACAATTTACCGTTCCTTGTATAGCTTCTTTGACAGCTATAAATGATCTCCAACCTTTGCTTTCGGCAAATTTAGCCTGTCCTTCGCTATGGCATGAAGCCATAAAATAGGGGCTGTATTCTGACTTTTTACCCCACTGGTGCGTGTATCCGGTCCAATTCTTTGCGACCAAACAAATAGAGGAAACAAGGTCCAAAGGAATCAAAGAAGGTTCACCGTACGTACCGAACCGGATATACTTACCTTTTGATATTTCAGTGATCTTGTTTGCTATTTCTGAGGAAAACTCTGGTATTTGGTCCCATTCTAAAAACGTCCGGATTGAACGAACGGAACTAAGAAACCCGCTATACTGATTCATTTTGTGCGTGTAACACGCACTTAATTTTGCCCCATTACTTACGGCGAAGGGACAATCGAAACAGACCGCACCGTCCAATTTAAAGAAATCCGACATACTGAATTTTGTACCACTATTTGCCAATTCGAATTGTGCTTTACTGAAATGATACGTTTGTACAATTTCTAAATCTAGTGGGGCGATTTTATTATTAGAACCTGTACCCAATCTAAAAACGTGTACTACATTGCCGGATTTGTAAACAATCCGGATTACACCTTTCGATAACTTTTGATAGTATTTCATTTTTTTGGTTGTTTTGTTACGGACGGGACAAAAGCCCGTTTCGTCTATTTAAGACTCCTCAGCGTAACTACTTTTTGTTTTCCTGTTGAATTGATAATTCAACCAATAAAAGCCCAATAATTGGCATTAAAGCGTTCGCTGTTTGGATACAGCCGGTTTGGTAGTCATTCTTTTCTGTTTGGTCCATTCCATGGTATTTACGGAAAGCCTGAAACATAGGATCGGCTAAAATTTGATCGATTGAAGAACTGATATTTGTCATGTTATTAATGGTTAAAATTTGAAGCGGAAAACCGTTCCCCGCTTTCGATATACAACGTTACGGCGCCGATTTCACTCCCACTAAAAAACCCGATGAAACCCGAAAACTAACCGACGAATGATCAGAAACCGTCGACGAACGAAACAAAAAAAACTGTAAATCCAGCGAAAAACCGGACGAAAAAAAGAGTTGAAACATTGCCGGAAATGGGCTAACCTTCGCACGTGCGACGAATGAAGGAAGGAAGGTGAAAGAAGGAAGGACGGAAAGAAGAAGGTAAAAGGTTTGGTAGCCTTCCTTTGTCCCTTGTCTACATTTCCGCTCTCACTTTGGGAAATGCTCAAACCGAAGGAACCTTTCCAGAATGGCCCGCAAAAGCTACCTTACTATATAGGCTTTCCCATGGGAGTGCTGTAGCTGTTCCCTGTTCTGTTGGTTCCGGTTCCCATGGGATGATCAGCAGCACAGCACAGGCCGCAAAGGTCCGGTTCCTTGGTAGTCCCGATCAGATACTAGGTTGGTAGGTTTGGTTTCCTGTTCCGATCCTGTCTTGTATTGCCTTGGTTGGTCCGGATGCATGGCCGCAAATGGGGGAACGAAGGCCACGGGGGTTGCGGGTTTCGGTTTGGGCTTGGTTGGGTGAGGGGGCAGGGGGGGTAGGGTAATCCCTTGTTCTCATAACTTACCATAATTCCTCCAACCATCAATCGCTCGTTCACCCTATTTCAATCCTTACCACCCATCTCTCCCTTGTTCATAAACTATACCTTCTTTTTATGTCTCCCAGACTTCGCCTCATCACCTGTCCCCACTTTGCTCATCACCCATCCTCACTGCTCACTGGCTCAATTCACACCCCACCCTATCGCCCAGATTCACCTTAGACGTTATTTCTTCGACGGGGGCTATGTGTTGGGACGCAGAGACGCTTTCTCCCATCGAGTTGTAGTTTGTATTGTCTGGAGTGATTGCGTATGTTGTAGGGCTTGTATGAGGCTTGTTTGAGGGAGTGGGATATGAG
>Ga0181358_1000049_pt1 | contig 46210 bp, 39 predicted proteins | sample Fa13VDMM110SD_FD_130096 | JGI IMG/M metagenome (GOLD analysis project Ga0181358, IMG submission 130096) | Freshwater viral communities from Lake Michigan, USA - Fa13.VD.MM110.S.D | ecosystem: Environmental > Aquatic > Freshwater > Lake | place: USA: Michigan | collected 2013-09-24 | reverse complement strand
CCATCAGCCTCATCAAATACTGGAAAATGGGCATATGTAAGCGGTACAGGATCAATGTATTATTCTCATAATAATGCCTGGGTAAAAATAATAAACTATACACAAGAACAAATTCAAGATGAAGTAGCATCAATGTTTAATACTGCCTCACATACTGGAGTTAATTTAACCTATAATGATGGAAATGGATCTATAAGTATTGAAAATACTGGAGTGTTAAATATAACATCTCAAGCAAATCAGGTGGGAGTAGATTTATTAAATGGTGCAGCATACTTATATCTAGCCTCTAATTTAATAACGCCAGGACCCATGACGGTATCTGGTTCTGCGACTATTAATGGAGACTTAACCGTAAATGGATCTTTATATACTATAGGAAATAATGTTAATTTAAATACTGTTAACTTACTAGTTGCTGATAATATTATTACACTAAACTCTACAGCAAGTGCTACTCCTGTGCTAGATGCTGGAATAGAGGTAGAAAGAGGAACTTCAAACAACGTTTCTATTAAATGGAACGAGACATCTGATAAATGGCAATTTACAAATAATGGAACTACATATGAAGATCTGGGTGCTAGTTCTGCATCCGTAAATCAAAAAGCAAGTAATTTTTATGATGTTGTTAGAGACTATGGAGTTTCTGCTGGAGAGGGAGATTCTGCAACTAAAATTCAAAATGCATTATATGCTGCAAGAGATGCAGGGGGTGGAACTGTATATATTCCTACTGGTACTTACAACCTAGGAAGTAGATTAGAAATTTATACAGGAACTACTTTGTTGCTATCTCAAAAAGCAGTAATGTTTAGACAACATACATCTAATATGATTATCAATGGTGCTGGTGGAGCAAGTTATAGTGGATATGCTGGACAAACTGATATTAAAATTATTGGTGGGATATGGGAATGCAGAGGTCAAGCATATCCATCAACTCCAGCAATGGGTATAAGTATTGGCCATGGTGCTAATATTATTATTCAAGACGCTACTATTAGCAACGTTGGTGGATACCATGCTATTGAAGTTAACTCAAGTAAAAATGTAAGAATATCAAATTGTAGATTTGTTGGTTATAAAGATACTGGAAGTAGAGCATATTCAGAAGCAGTACAAATAGATTTAGCAAAAAGTTCTGGAGTATTTGGTGCTTTTGGTTCTTACGATAATACTCCTTGTACAGATGTTGTAGTGGAAAATTGTTACTTTGGACCTTCAGGAACTGCTGGAACAACTTCTTGGCCAACAGGAATAGGATCTCATTCATACACATCGGGAGTTAAACATACAAATGTAAAGATGGTTGGAAATACTTTTGACTCAATGACAGAATATGCTATAAGACTAGACGTTGCATATGACGATACTGTTATTGCTAACAACATTATTAAAAATTGTTATGCTGGAATAGGTGCTGGGTTTGATCAGGCTGATAGAATTACAAGTGGTCAACAATGCAAAAACTTAATTATTACTGGAAATCAAATTGAAGGTGTAAATTCTACCTCTGGACACAGTGGAGTATACGTAGTAAACTATGACGGAGTCACAGTAAACAATAATCATATTAAAAATTTTGGGGTAAATGGAATAGCCTTTACAACATTAATAGATGCAATTGTAAATGGTAATAGATTAGAAAATATAGGAAATCATGGCATTAGCATAAAAACTAGTAGTTCAGCATTAATGGTATCTAATAATGTTATCAAAGATGTTTCACAAAATACTAATAATACTTATAGTTATATAATATATGAAGGTAATTGTTCTAACTGTTCTACTAATTCAAATAGAGGTTTTAAAGAAAATTCAAATGTTGCTCTTAATGGAGTAAGAATTGAAAATGGAACAGGAATGCGTGGATTTGGAAATTTCTTTGGTGTTTCTGCTACAAACGCTTATTCAGATAATTCAACTTCTGGAAGTCAAAGTACTACAAATGGATAGGGGGTAAAAAATGGCAAGAAGTCTAAGAGAACTTACAGGTTCAACTGGAAGCGTTGAGTCTAAATTTGATTCCCTTGTTCCTGATTTAAGTGACACAGCAGATGTTACTGAGGCATTTCGTGCCTATCATTTTGGTGTATCAAACTGGACATCATCTTCTGGATCTCCATTAGGAGTTGTTGGTGCTTTTCAGGGACATGAAACTAGGTTAGACAGTATAGAATCAACTTTAACCACTTTACCAAATACTGCAAATCTATTAACTAAAACTGGATCAAATGTCATGCTTCCATCTTCTGCTTCGGTTATTCCAATTAGCATAACTGCTGCTGCAAGTCAGAGTGCAAATTTAATAGAATTTAAAAATTCAAGTTCAACAACAATATCATTAATAGATTTTGCTGGAAGATTTTCTGGTCAGGCTACTGACATTGTAATTCAAGGATCTCAAGCACTAACTTCAAGAGTAAGAAATATAACAGTATCAGCATCCTCACCTGTATCTGGTGATGGCAATAATGGTGATATCTGGGTTAAATTCTAGGAGATTATAGTGCCAATAAATGCTAAAGTTAACGGCTCTTGGGCTAATGGAACTCCATTTGTAAAAACATCAAACACTTGGTCTACCGCAAAACAGGTATTTGCAAAAGTTAATGGCACTTGGCAAACTGTATATACATCATCTATATCTGATAATTTTAATAGAGCAGACAGTGCAAGTTTAGGAAATGTTCCAAACACAGATGTTGCTTGGACTCAAACTGACGGTAGTTGGTCAATACTAAGTAATAAAGTCTTTACATCAACATCTGCATCTACTTATCCAATGATAGATGTTGAATTTAATACTCAAAATGTTTTAGTTGGAGCAAATATAAATGCAACAGGAACATCTCAATCATCTGGAAAATATGGTGCTGGCATAGCATTTTGGATTATTGATGCAACAAATTGGTGGGCAGCACATACCGATGCTGTACTAACTGGAACTACAGCATTTACTTGTGCATCTACTTTTAATGGTAAGCCGTTACAAAGTGGACAAGGAACAGCAACTTGTGTTTATGATTTTGCCGCTACACCAAATACAGTATCTACTTGCAGCGGAAACACGACATCTATTGCTGGATTGGCTAATGCTGGAACAGGTAGTTGTACTGGAACTGGAGTTGCTGGACCTGGTTGTTGGACTGGAAATACAGTTGGACAATACAATACAAGTCATGGTCCATGTACAACAATAGTTAAACCAGGAACAAGTATTAGTAGATGCCCATCTGGAACAACACATTATGATGGATATGGAAACTGTTATAATAATGTATCTAGTGCGGGATACAATACAAGCACATCATATTCTTGTCCAGTTGGAACACTTAGTGGAACAACTTGTTTATTAAGTAATTCTGCTTCGGTAACAACTACATATTCATATTCTCATAAAGTAAAATTAATTAATTCAATTGCTGGAAGTGTGGCAGTAATAAATACATATACAGTAAATGATAATACTTGGATACCCGCAAATATTTCTGTTTCTACTTCTAATAACACGATAACTCTAAGAGCGTATGCAAATGACGACAATACAGGAAGTTCTTGGATTCAAGCATATACCGCTACAGGCCCTAATAAGGGCACTAGACACGGCTTAGTGCTTGGACCTAAGTCAGACGCTACCGTTACTCAGGCTACCTCACTTGACAACTTTACCCTATCAGCGGTATAATAAAAGAAAGAAAGGTATTCAATGTATCAAATATTAAATTCTTCACAAGGCCCTGTTATATTAACAGATGATAACGAAGTAGTATTTTTATTCCAATATGCTCATTTGATAGAACTATATTATGAGGATAGTGAAATATTAAATAAGATTAAAGACTTTGTTGCTAATAAGATTAAAGAATATGTAGAAATTGAAATAAAGGGTTTATATGATCCTTCTACCCCCGGTCAAGGGCTTCTTCAGTCTTACATTAACATTTTATCAACTATAAAAGAGTTTGAATATAATGCAATGCCTAGATTTAAAGAATTAGATAATAATGTCTGACAAGACTACAGATCCAAAAGAAAGATATAGTTTGTGTAAGTCTTGTGAACATTTGTACAAACTTACAAAACAATGTGATTTGTGTGCTTGTGTAATGCCAATAAAGGTAGGAATACCAGAGGCTTCTTGCCCTATAGGCAAGTGGTAGTTGACAAAGATCTATAGCATGGTGTACAATTATCCTATGTTCTTAAAGGAGGACAAATGGAATCAGTATTAAACAAAGCAGTTTTGAGTTCCGCTCTTAACGCTTTTCTAATTACCTTAATTGGTAAATTTGTTGAATCAGGTGCAGATGTATCTGTTTTAACAGGAGATGTAATTGGTAATGTATTAAATGCAGCCATTACAGCAGCAGCATGGGTTGTTATCCGTGCAGTTAATCCAAAAGATACTAAATTCGGTATCGGTGCAGTTGCCCCAAAAGGTAACTCAAAGAAATAAATAAGTATTAAACATTAGAGGGTAGTTAAATGCTACCCTCTTTTCTTATAGAAAGAATATAATGGCAAAACCAACAATAGCATTTTTAACATACGACTGGTCTTTTGGTACAAATCCATTACAACCAAATGGTTGTGCTTGGTATCGTTGTTATTTACCAATGACAGAGTTAAAAAAGTTTGGTTGGGAAACTGGAATGGGATTTCCTGGTTTTGATCCTAATCACGGATATGGTTTATTAATTCCAGATCAAAAAGCAGTTCATGGTTGGGACATAGTTGTATTAAAATTAATGATGCTTGAAAGTGTAGTTAGTCAAATTCCTCAAGCACAATCAATAGGTCAAAAAATAGTAATAGATATAGATGATCACCATGCTGGCTTAGAGCCATCTAACATGGCATATGTAGCCACAGATCCTAAGACTAACCCTAAGAACAATAGAGATCACTATTTTAAGGGTATGGAGTTAGCAGATGCTTTAATTACCTCTACACCATTTTTGTATAATTACTATAAAAAAGAATATCCTAACAAACCTATTTACATGGTTCGTAATGGAGTAGATAGTCAATATTTTAATTTTAGAAAAGATAAGTCAGGCTTATACCCTACAGTTGGATGGGTAGGAGCAACACCTTGGCGTTCAAATGATCTTCAAACATTAAGCCCTTTTGTAGGAGAATATTTAGAAAAGAAACAATGGAGATTTCATCATTCAGGTCATATTATAAACGCTCCAACGGTAGAAGAGCAACTAGGAGTTCCTCATAAACTATATTCATCAGAGGGTATGCAGCCAATTTTAAGTTATACAAAGATGTTTAATAGAATAGACATTGGTATTGTTCCATTAAGTGGTGTTGAATTTAATAGAGCAAAGTCATTTATTAAAGGTCTTGAATATACCGCTGCCGGAGTTCCTTGGATATCTACAGACTTTGAAGAATATACATTTTTAAATAAAGAATTTGGGGTAGGAAGAATAGCACATACTAAAGATGAATGGTTATCTCATTTAGAAGAACTATCAAATCAAAAATTAAGAAACAAAGAACGTCAAGAAAATATGAGAATAGTAAAAGAATTTCATACTATGGAAAAGCGTGGTCCTGAATGGGATAAAGTTTATAGAGAAATTAGAGACCTTTAATACCAACCACGTTTATTTTTAAATTCCCAAGCATTACAGCCATCACCATAAATTAATTCAACGTATTTAATCATTGCATCAATTTGATAATAAGGATCTTTAGTTTTTTCAAAACCCACTACTTCCCAGGTGTTGTCTATGAATTGACCAATTCCAAATGCTGTTGAGGTAGGATTTTGTGCAAGCGGATTCCATTTGCTTTCTTTTTCAATAATGTTAAAATAACAAGACCACTCACCTCTTGGAATTAAAATTTTTAAATAATGTTGATAAGCAGCAATTGCAGGATCAGATTTAGGATCTTCGAACTGAGCCCTAGTTCTTGCTGCAGTACCGCTAGAAGCCTCTCTGGCGGCCTGTAGGGCCCCTAAAACACTTGAAGTGGTCTGTCCTTCAGGGACGACCACTAACGCTTTTGCGGGGTATTCAATTAATGACGTATCCAGTCGATTTACATAAGTACCTAGAATAATAAATGCTATTAAATATAATATAACCTTTCTCATAAAATTACCTCCACAAGAAATGATATATATCTAGTATAACCCACATATTCCCTAAAATCAACTATTTTGTTAAATTATGTGATTTATTCTTATAAGTGTTGACATATGATTATTGTTGTGCTATTGGTCTATATGTGGATATCTTTAATATATTAATATTATTATTTATTAATTATTATTATATTTAATCTATTCCCACCCTAACACCCATTCAATTTTATCTATTTGGATTGTATTTGTCAATAGTATCTTTAATTATTTTTTCTATCTTTAACCCTGGATAAAATATGGTGTCGCACCCTAAGCATTTAAAGTATACCTTACCCTCATCGTTAACTTTAGTAACAACAACATCATCAGTATCAAATGGACAGTTAATTTTACCTGCAACATTCTTTTCAACCAAATCGTTATAAAAGGTTACTTCCTGGACAGATAACATATATTGACCTCTCTCATAAACTAGTGTAGAATACTATTATCTCACAAATCAAAAAACTAGGAGTTAGAATATCAATGCCATTTATCAATGAAAACGGATCCATAGTCGATCCATACAAGAACTTTATACACATCTCAAGGTACGCAAGGTGGATAGAAGAAAAGAATAGAAGAGAAACTTGGGTAGAAACAGTAGAACGTTATATTAACTTCATGAAAGATCATCTAGTATTAAATTATGGCTATAGTCCAAATGCTAAAATTTTTGACGAAGTAACTGATGCAATTTTAAATCATAGAATCATGCCATCAATGAGAGCACTTATGTCTGCTGGTCCAGCCCTAGAGCGAGATCACATCGCAGCATACAACTGTTCTTTTATTGCAGTAGATAGTCTACGTGCATTTGACGAAGCAATGTATATTTTAATGAACGGAACTGGTGTTGGATTTAGCGTTGAGTCAAAATATGTTGACTGTCTTCCAGTTATAGCAGAATCATTTAACCAAACAGGAACAACAATTGTTGTAGAAGATTCTAAACTTGGTTGGGCAAAAGCATTAAAAGAATTAATTGCTTTATTATCACAAGGTCAAATCCCACAATGGGATATGTCTAAAGTTCGTCCAGCAGGTGCTAGATTAAAAACATTTGGTGGACGTGCATCTGGACCTGGACCACTTAGTGCTCTATTTACATTTACAGTTAATACATTTAAAAATGCTGCAGGCCGTAGATTAAAACCAATAGAGGCACATGACTTAATGTGTAAAGTTGGAGAAGTTGTAGTTGTTGGCGGAGTACGCAGAAGTGCTCTTATTAGTTTGTCAAACCTTGATGATTTTGAAATGGCAAAGGCTAAAAGTGGATCTTGGTGGGAAACACAACCACAACGCTCACTAGCAAATAATTCTGCAGTCTATAACACAAAACCAAACACCGCTCAATTTTTACGTGAATGGAGAAACTTATATGAATCAAAATCAGGAGAACGTGGTATTTATAATATTGATTCCGTAAGAAGACACGTAGAGTCATTTGGAAGACGTGACGCTTCTTTAGTTTCTGGAACTAACCCATGCGGAGAAATTATTCTTCGTTCAAACGAATTTTGTAACTTAACTGAGGTAGTTATTTCTGCAGAAGATACAAGAGAAGACTTAATGGAAAAAGTAAGGCTAGCAACAATACTTGGAACCTGGCAATCTACTTTAACTAACTTTAAATATATTAGAAAAACATGGAAAGATAATTGCGAAGAAGAAAGATTACTTGGAGTATCTTTAACAGGAATATACGGAAACAAAATTACTTCAACTGCAGGAAAAGCATTAGAACAGTTATTGACTGACATGAGAGTAGAGTCTGTAAGAATTAATGATAACGAAGCAAAAAAATTAAACATTAATCCTTCTGTTTCAATTACTTGTGTTAAGCCTTCTGGCACTGTAAGTCAATTGGTCGGGGTGTCAAGCGGTATTCATCCGTGGTATTCAGAATATTACATTAGAAGTGTTCGCGGCTCTAACAATGATCCGTTAACTCAATTCTTAAAAGATTCAGGAATTCCAAGTGAACCAGATGTAATGAAGCCTGAAGAAACAACAGTGTTTTATTTTCCTCAGAAGGCTCCAAAAAATGCAATATTAACAAAAGATTTAACAGCCATAAATCATCTAGAAATGTGGAAGACTTACAGAACTTATTGGACAGAACATAACCCTAGCGTTACTATCAATGTCCACGAAGATGAATGGCTAAGAGTAGGTGCATGGGTTTTTGATAACTTTGATTCAATTGGTGGTATATCTTTCTTACCAGCGAGTGAGCATACTTATAAGCAGGCCCCATATCAAGAAATTTCTAAAAATGAATATGAAGAATGGGTAAAAAAATCTCCTTCAAATATTCAATGGGAAATGCTATCTTTATACGAAAAAGAAGATGGGACCACTGGAACGCAAGAACTTTCATGCGTTGCGGGGGAATGTGAGATAGTAGATATTAGCAAGTAGCAACATGCTAAAATAGATTAGAGGTAAAAATGTCATATATTGTTTCTAATCTATATGCTTCAAAAATATTTGCTGAGCATCCTATATCCCTATGGACCCTAGATGACGATTTTGCTTTTGTAAACTTACTAAGTGCCTCAACGCAAAGCCTATCAACCTGGTCCATTACAAATGGAACATCTGCCTCTGTAGTTTCATCAACATTTGCCGATAGACCAATAACAGAAGATGGCCTATCTTATATTACTAAATCAGCAAGCGTATCTGTTACTACTGCAACTTTTCCAACATTCTTTAATCAAAGCAATATAGATGTAGATAAAAAATCAATATCTTTAAGCACTTGGTTTAGGTCTGGAACTAGTATAGATTACTTAGAATTAGGAATAGATGTTTCCGGAAGTGTTACTTATCAAAGATTTGAAAACGATAGTCCATCAACCTGGACACACGCTTCTTACACAGTAGATGTTCCATCTGGCTCTAGCGTCAAGCCAATATTAAGAGTTGGATATTTAAACTTTCAATCAGTAGGCTCAAGTTTTGATTTTTATGTAAACGGAATATCGTTTGCACAATGGTCAGAGGTTTATAACAGAGACACCTCTGGATCAAAGCCAATATCTCTTACAGACTCAAGTTTATATAATGCCATATCAGTAAGTGCTAGTGCCTACAAAGTGTCTCGAATACAACCATATGGCTTTAACGATCAAGATACAGGTTACTATTTTATAAATCAAAATAAAATGCTTGCAAATAATACAAGCCTTCCTATGGTATTTGGGTCTGGAAACATAACAAGAATTAACGCTTGTGTAAACTCAGGAGTTCCATCAATAGCAATACCAGGAAAAACATTTTTAAATGAGGATGGAAAATATAAAAATTTAACCGCAGAGTTCTGGCTAAGGCTATTTACAGATTCTCAAAATCCAGTAAGAATCTTTGGACCAGTTTCTAACTCAGATGGTCTATACGTAGAGCAAGAATTTTTAACATTAAAGGTTGGTCCTTACACCCAGTCTTACTTTGTTGGAAAATGGTATAGACCAATGTTAATAGACATTAGATACACTACCTCTAACGTAAGCGTTCTTTTAAATGGTGACTTAGTAATAGATATGGATATTGACGTTAATAACATTACCTTTGCTAGTTCAACAAAAGACTGGTTAGGGTTTTATTCTACAGACGATGTTTATCCATTTGAACTAGACGCTGTTGCCATATACCCCTATATTGTTCCAGAGCAAATAGCAAGAAGAAGATTTGTATACGCTCAAGCCGTAGATAATCCAGAAGAGATAGTAAGTGACTTTAAAGGAGAGTCTTTCTTTGTAGATTTCCCATTCTCTAAATACACCTCAACCATGACATACCCAGATATGAACAGATGGTCATCTGGCTTCTTTTCAAATTTAAGCGGTAATTCAAGATCCCTTTCTTTTCCAGATTATGAATTACCAGAAATAAAATTCTCATATACATCAGCATCAGTAACAATAGATAGTGACATATCAAATAATTTTTTGATTGATAACTATAATATTCAAACAGAAGATCCAACCTTTATAAAAATTAGACCTAATGGTTCATATAGTCAAGTTCTTGGAAGCATATACTTTAACTCTATTAATCCTATCAATACCCCAGTTTCATCAATATTTGGAGTATTTGAAGCACCATCAAGTTTGCCTACATTCTCAAATAGAGAACCAATTCTGACATTCTCAAACTCATTTACTTCTGATAAATTCAAAGTATGCTTAAGTCAAAGTGGCTTAAACTATGAATTTCAAACATCTGCCTCAACCTATCAAATAGCAAACTATTCTGCATCAGCATCTCAAGACTTGTTTGTAGGTCTTGATTTAGAAAAGATGATAAAAAGCAATTTTGCAATCATAGGAAACTTTTTTAACAATCCTCAAAACGTATCTCTTAATTTAGGTGGGTATGACGATAAAGTATTTACAGGAAAAATAAGATCTTTAACATTTAATAATAAGATGTTTACTATAAAAGACATATCGGGATTAACAAACAGTAATGGAACTATATTCTTTACAGAAGCACAGGCAAATACTCAAGGTATATATCCATTTACATATGTTGGAAATTACACACTATTGCCCATTAGTTCATATGGGGAGATATTCTTTGATATAGGATGTGCTGGATATTGGGAAGACTCTCTACCCCTTTCATATTTTGGAACCTACGTTCAAGACACAAACTCATCACCATACTATGATCTAGATCTAATACAGTTTAATATCGATGTCCCAGGCCCAATAACAATGACTAGTTCTGCTTCAGTAGCAGATGCTTTTAGCATGCAGTCTTATATAACACTACAAGACTTTGAACTAGTAGGTAAGAAACCTTATTCTAGTTATGTTACTACAGAAAGAATTGGATCAGAAAGGGTTCTAGATTTAGTTCCAGAATTTTCTACTCTCAATAAAAAATTTGAAGTAGTAGATGGAACAATCATATATCCACCTAAAGAATTAATAGATTTTGAAAACTACTATATAACTATACATTTAGAAATGAGGGTCAGGGGAATTAAGACCAAGCCAGTAAATATAAAAAGAATGTCTTTGACATCCCTTGCTTTTGATGAGACTTCAGAATATAGAATAGGAACAAGAAGTGGCCACTCAATAATCCCATTTAATAGAACTGGATTAAACTATAACTATAAAGAAAAAAATCCATTTTTAATATATAGAGATTCTACCCCATACCTATATCTAACAGGAGATTCAGGAATATCTGTTTTGCCATACGAGTCTGAGACTTTAAGAGGATTGTCATTTCCAATAAATGATCACAATGCTACCGAATATAAACTTACAGGTTTACAGTTCTGGATGTTTTACAACAAGGACTCCGTAATCTCATCTACCAAAAAGATTGCAACTATTATAGCAACTGAAGCAAATGCTGGAATAAACGATTACTACGACATATTCTTGGTCCCAGAACTCAACGGAAAAAGGGGTAGCCTAAAAGTATATAAGAACAATGTACTATATACCAATGCTAAATTCTTTATCAATGGAAGAATCATAGATCAAATGAAGATTATTCCTTTAGAATGGACATCTATCTTAATATCATTTACAGATACTAATGATATAACCCTGAATTCTAAAACAGGTAAATTTGAAATATATGAAGGCTTCTTGGCTAATAACGTAGCATTCTTCCAACAAGAATTTGTTAATTTTTTCTCTAAACTAACTACAGGTAGACAGTGGACAGATCTAGATAGTGGCATCTGGTCCTTTCCAACACAGACAGCAGTTCCACTAACATGGCAACAATGGGGAGAAATTGCTATTACAGATATAGTTTCTCAAACAGGAGATAGTACTTTTAAAACTTATTTAGGACTTTCTGAGCAAGTGTTTGATGATTCTGCAACTGCTGTTACAAATTCAGAAGGCTTTGATGCATTAACTAACGTAACGTGGGTTATAAAAGAAGTCAAAGCAGTATAATATGGTATACTTGTGTACATGAATCCAAAGAAATTGAAAAATGGTGGTAAGCCAAGAATCAGTATAGTAGAAAAAAAGTCTGACTGGGGCATATATGTTTGGAAATGTGACCTAGATGGCAAACCTTTTGGAGACGGACAAGGAAATATTATGAATATTCCTGGAAGACAGTTTGATATAGAGAAGATGGCTAAGATCAGAAAAGCAGCAGAGTACCACAATGCTCCGCCAGGAAAAGTAGAGTTCATGGCTGGTGTGACAAGAGTCACAGATGAAGAATATGCAGAACAAACAGATAGAATGAAAAATGGCTTAATCCCAAGTCAAACAGATATCGGTGCCTGGATGGCAGCAGAAAAAGGATTTAGACAACATGGAAGATAATGAAGCAATAGCAAGAATTGATAATTTAGATAAGTTAGAAAAAAAATCAAAGGTAGACCCATTTATAACAGATGGAGAAATAGTCAAGTCATATGAAGGCTTGCATCAAAATTTTAAAAGAAAGATAACTAGAACTGTAAACAAAGCATTTCAAGGAATTGAAGACACTAAGTCAAAACAACTATTTCCAGAAATGGATATGGTTACAGCCTATGGATTATTTGACGTAGTTCTTCCACCATACAACTTAGACGAACTAGCATATTTTTACGAAAACTCATATGCCAATCATGCTGCAATTAATGCAAAGGTTGCAAACACGGTAGGGCTTGGATACAGTTTTGAAATGACAGATATGACAGTTGCAAAACTAGAAGAGTCAGAATCAGAAGATCAATTGATGAGGGCACAAAGAAAGATTCAAAGAAGCAAGTCTCAAATGACAGACTGGCTAGAAAGTTTAAATGACGAAGATACCTTTACACACGTTCTTGAAAAGGTATACACAGACGTAGAGACCGTTGGTAATGGATATGTTGAAATTGGCCGTAAAGTAAATGGCGACATAGGTTATATTGGACATATTCCAGCAACCACAATTCGTGTACGCCGTATGCGAGATGGCTATATTCAAATCGTAAATCAAAAGGTAGTATATTTTAGAAACTTTCAAGAAAAGAGAACTGGTAATCCTGTAACAAGTGATAATAGACCAAATGAATTAATTCATATTAAAAAGTATTCTCCAAAGAATTCATACTATGGAGTTCCAGACACAGTTTCAGCAGCAACATCTATGGTTGGTAATGAACTAGCCGGTAAATACAATGTTGATTACTTTGAAAATAAGGCTGTTCCTAGATACATAGCATTAGTAAAAGGTGCTAAATTAAGCCCTGAAGCCGAGGATAAGTTCTTTAGATTTATGCAGGCTGGATTACGTGGTCAAAACCATAGAACTTTATACATACCACTTCCTGGAGATGGGCCAGACAATAAAGTAGAATTTAAACTAGAACCAATTGAGAATGGTATTCAAGACGGATCCTTTGAAAAGTACAGAAGATCAAATCGTGATGATATCCTTATGGCTCATCAGGTTCCATACTCAAAAGTAGGTGGGGGTGCAGGAGTTTCTATTGCATCAGCACTGGTAGCAGATAGAACATTTAAGGAACAGGTAGCAAGACCAGCACAAAGAAATCTAGAAAAAACAATGAATAAGATTGTTAAAGAAAAGACTGATATGCTTGCCCTTAAATTCAACGAACTAACATTGACAGATGAACAAACTCAAAGTCAAATAGATGAGAGATATCTGCGTATGCAGGTAATAGTTCCAAATGAAGTTCGTGAAAGACTAGGTTATCCAGTTAGACCTGGGGGCTCAGACCCAATTGTTCTAGGTGCACAAGCCAGAGCAGAACAGGTTGCTCAATCAACTGGAAATCGAAACAGAGATCAACAAAGAACAGATAATGCTTCTGATTCTCCTTCCACCGCAACTGGGCGAAATGCTCAAGGTGAAGGAAGAGTTCAGCAATAATTTGTTATAATATTATAAGTACCCATAAAGACTAATTATAATAGAGGTAGTATGACTAATTTGCATAAAGCATTTTGGCACTCAGAAGACAACAGTATCAAGTTGTCAATGCCAATCGCTAAAGTCGATAAAGAGAAACGAACAGTTTCTGGTTTTGCCACCCTTGACAATATTGACAAGCAGGCAGACATCGTACCAACCGATGTCAGTATTCAAGCGTTTGAAAGATTCCGTGGCAACCTTCGTGAAATGCACATGCCTATTGCCGTGGGTAGAGTAATATCATTCAAATCAGATAAATTTTATAACAAGGAAGAAGACAAATTTTATAATGGAGTATTTGTAAATGCATACATATCAAAAGGTGCCCAAGATACCTGGGAAAAAGTTCTTGATGGCACTCTTTCTGGCTTTTCTATTGGTGGTAGCATTAAAGAATCTGAAGAAATGTATGACGCCCAGATGGATAAAGCAATTAGGGTTATTAAGGAATATGACCTACATGAACTCTCATTAGTAGATAATCCTGCTAATCAATTTGCAAATATTGTATCAATTGAAAAAATAGCAGACGGAACAAATAGAATAGATGGCATTATTAGTAAAGTAGATCTTGAAAATGTTTACTGGTGTGAATCAGATTCCCTAGTAAGAGTTTCTCAAGAAGAAGATTCTGCCTGCCCATCATGCGAAAAACACATGATAAATATAGGCTTTGTAGAATCAAACGATACTGAAAAGAATTCTGTGATAAAAGGTTTACTTAAATCACAGAAAATTGGACTTGGTAATAAAATAACCAAGGCTGAAAATCCTAATAAGGAGGGGAATAATATGGCAGAAGAAAATGTAGAAGTAGCACCAGCAACAGAAGAAGTTGTTGAAACACCAGCCGCGGACGCACCAGCAGTAACTGAAGAAGTTGCAGCAGATGCACCAGCAGTAACTGAAGAAGTTGCAGCAGAAGTACCAGCCGCTGAAGAAGTTGCTACCGAAGAAAACATTGAAAAATCTGATAGTGCACAAGAAGCACCAGCAGAAGTACCAGCCGCAGATGCACCAGCAGAAGCAGCAGATGCTCCTGCAGAAGTAGCGGAAGATGCACCAGTAGAAGATACCGCCACTCCCGCCGAAGATAGCGAAGACGCAGAATTGGCAAAGGCTGTAGATACAGTACAAGAATCTATTGACGAGGTTCAAAATACAGTTGCTTCAGCACTTGGAGACTTGGTGGCAACAGTTAAGTCACTTAATCAGAAGATGGCAGAACTACAAAAAAGCATTGCTTCCACAAAAGAGGAAATTGTAGGAGTAAAAAGTAATGTTGAAGAGTTTGGAAAGCGTGTTGATTCACTAGAAGATGATACCGCTATCCGTAAGTCTGGCGACCTCGGCGGGGTCGTTCAGGAAACACAAATAAGAAAAGGATCGATGTGGGGCGGGCGTTTCCTCAATTCCGCTGACCTATATCGTTAATTCACTGGGAGGTGAAAATATTATGGCAGATGAAATTTTAGAAAAGGCTGCAAGTACAGGATCTATCGTTTCTGGTGGAATTGGTGGTGTAACAACCCCAGCCGCAGGAGACCTTGGTGTCGCAGGTGCCGCTGGTAATGATGGCGGTATTCTTGCTCCTGAACAATCACGCCAATTTATCGAATACATATTCGAACAACAAGTTCTTGCAAGAGATGGCCGCAGAGTAACAATGCGTACAAACGCTTCAGAACTTGAAAAACTAAACGTAGGCGAACGTGTAATCCGTGCCGCTGCACAAGCAGATGCAACTTACACAAACGCTGGCGTAACTTTCACAAAGGTTGAACTTTCAACAAAAAAGATTCGTCTTGATTGGGAAGTATCAACAGAAGCAATCGAAGATAACCTAGAAGGAACAGGTTTAGAAGACCATTTAGTACGTACCATGACACGTGCGTTTGCAAACGATTTAGAAGATCTTGCAATCAACGGAACAGGTACAGGCTCAAATGCATTCTTGAACATCCTTCAAGGATTCACAGCAAAAGAAAACACTTCAACAAACACTGCAGCGTTCGGCACAAACATCGAAAACTTACAAGCACTCGTGCTTGCAATGCCTCGTAAATACCGTGCTTCACGTTCAGCAATGAAGTTTTATGCAGATACACAAACAGTATCTAACATCATCAATGGCCTTGGCTCATCAGGCAATTTAAACAGCGAAAGAATCGTTGAAAGAATTGTTGCTGGTCAAGAACCACAAATACTTGGTGCTCCAATACAGTACCGCGTATTAGGTCTTCCTTTACTGGAAGTACCTTTGATGCCTGCAAACCGTGTAACTTTGACATTCCCTGAAAATAGAATTTGGGGTTTTCAAAGAGACATCACAGTTCATCGCGAATTCCAACCTAAGAAAGATACAGTAGAATATACTGTGTTCTTACGTTTCGGCGTTCAAATCGAAGAAACTGATGCAATAGCACGTACAGCATAATTTGCTTTACGAATTATAGAGGGGGGCAGAAATGTCTCCCTCTTATTTATTTATAGTATAATTAAATAGAGGTGCACATGGAACTTTTAAGATTGAATAACACAACAAGTTTATCTGCATCATTTTCTGGCTTATCGGCAAGTGCAAATTATAACTTAGAATTAAACGATTTAATTACCTCACAATCTTACTCAGCAAGTGCTGCAGCAAACGGCTCAGGCGTTGTATCGTTTGTCATGCCAGATCATTATTTAACATACACCGGATCTTTAGTAGCAACAGTAAAAAATTCGGCTAGTGCTATAGTAAATATTACAAATATTGAAATACTAAGACCATACTGCAATATAGATACTACAGGATTAAAGATATACGGAAAAGCCTCTGGCCTTACAACTGCAGAAAGAAACAATATAGTTGAATATGAAAGATTGGCTAGATACATAATTGACTCCCATACAGATGGATTTTCTTTCATTAGAAAAGAAAAAGAATTTATTGGCTCTGGAACAGACGAACTTATTTTAGATGAAAAGGTTCATAGCCTATATAAGATTTATGAAAATGGAGAATTGATGTATGACGTATCATCAAATACAAATGAAGCAGACTACAAGATCAACAAACAACTTAATGCAATAATCTTAGATGCACCAGAAACTAATAGAATAAATTATCCAAAGGTATGGAGAGACAGATATTTAGATGTTGACTTTTTTGATGGATATGAATATATTGTAGATGCAGACTTTGGATGGAAGGTAATTCCTCAAGATATTCAAGAAGCATGTGAATTACTAATTCAAGATATATTTAAAGATAATATTAAGTATATAAACAGATATATAGAGTCTTTTGACAATGATGATTTTAAGATTAAGTTTGTTAAAAACTGGACAGCCACAACTGGTAACTTGATCGTTGATAGGATCTTGGAGAGATATAAGAGACCGATGCGTATTGGGGTCTTGTAAATGCTCCCAGGTGCCGGAATAGATAATATATTTTATCCAATGACTGCTGAAATATACTATGCAGAAACAAAGCAAAATGACTTTGGAACAATGGAAAAGACTTGGGTTTTTGATAGAAGTGTAAAATGCTCAGCAATCTCAGCAATGTCAGATAAAACTCTTAATAGTGAATTAAAATCAACCTCTTCATTTTTTCAATACAATTCAGACATAGCCTTTAGACTAGCAGAAAATATTCAAAAAAAGAAAAATGGTACATACTACCCAATAACTGAAATACTAGTAACAGACATTAAAGATAGAAGTGGTGAATATGTTTGGACCGAAAGCGAAGACAATGTTACTCAATATGAAGTAACAAGTTTTGTGCCCTCTTTTGATGCCTTTCATAATGTAGAGTTTTATCGCGGGTATTTAACTAGATCACAAAAACAATATGAGGTTCTATATTAATGATTACCGCAAAAATTAATACTAAAAATTTAAATAAGATGTTAAATAATCTGGTTCAATATTCAGATGGATTTATTACAGAAACTAAAGCACAACAATCATATGTTAATAGAAAGGTTGCCAATACTAGCATTAACGCTTTTTATCAATACCTTGATGGAGTTGCAAGAATGCATCCTGGAATGCTTCATCATGTTTACGAGTGGGGAGAGGTTGGAAACCCTACAGCAAGACTTGTAGATCTTGGAGTTATTTCTTCAGGAAGAGGCTCTACAATAACTGCAGAATTTTTACAATCACAAACAGTTAAGGATGGGTCCAAGGAGCCGTTCTACGACAAAGCAGAGGTCATGGAAGAAGGCATCCCAGTAGTTATTAGGGAGAAAGAAGCACAGGCTTTATTTTTCGAAATAGACGGTTTAGAATACTTTAGAATGGGACCTATAACAGTTCTTAATCCTGGTGGTGCAGAAACCAGAGGTGGCTTCGTAAGTGTGTTTGAAGAATTTTATAATAACTATTTAACTCAAGTATATCTAAGAGCAATTAAATTTTATAAGCATTTTGAATCCCCAAAAGAATATGAGAAAAACTTTAAGTCAGCATTAAAAAGTACAAATGCGACAAGCATAGGAAAGATGACCGCCCTTTCATGGATATCAAAATTACCGGGGGAAGATCAAATTGACAATTAATATACCTAACTTAAATACTAAGACACCAGAACTATTGGTAAATAAATATGTATGGGAGCAATTTAGATTGGCAGATGAGACATTCTACAATCAATATAAAAACAACGGTGTTAGTTTTATACCTATATTCCCTATCAATGATCCAAATGCTTCTAATATAGCCTGGGGATCAAGACCATATATCTTGTATGATAATTTTGTAAAGGCAAGAACAGGAAAAGATAAATACTTCTATCCTATTAAATCCCAACAAATGCTCTATTCAATTAGAGGGGCTACCGTAGAAGATGTTTATGCCATGAGGCACGTAATGCTATCATCACTAGACAGAGAAGATGCAGCAGCCGAGGATATAAATAATTATGTTGGATCATCTGATGTAAAGTTTCAATGTGTAAATGCATATCAAGTAACATACATGAAAGATGCTACAAATCTAGATACTACTAGAACACCTTATCAAACTGACCTAATTGTTAAATTTGACTATCACGTAAATACAAGTTATAATTGATATTGAGGATACGCCCCCACTATGTTAAACAATAGAGGAGGAAAAAAATATGGCATATACACGTGGTGATTCAAAACAAATCATCGTAGGTGCAGCAGCACTATTTATTGCAGATTACCCACTTGAATACATTTCAGGTACAGGTGCATCAGCAATTTATTCATTTACTGGAACAGGAACTTCATCCCTTCCAGCATTTGTAAGCAGCACATCATACAAAGATACCCTTAGTGATTCAGCAGATTGGGACAGCGTGGGCTACACAATGAATGGTTTGGAATTACAATTCCAACCAGACTTTGGTGAAGTTCAAGTTGATCAATTGCTAGACGTTGCAAAACTTTACAAACAAGGTATGCAAGTATCCATGGTTACAGGCTTTGCAGAAGCAACACTTGATAACTTAGTTACTGCAATTGCAGCAAAAGAATCAGACAAAGGATTCGGCGGTGCACGTCTAAATCTCTCTTCAGGAGATATTGGCGATGTTCCAGTAGAACGTGCTCTTGTAGCAGTTGGTCCAGGATCTGGAGACCCAACAAAAACAGGAAACACAGCAGTAGAACGTATTTACGTAGCAAACCGTGCACTCTCAATTGAGAATGTATCAGTTTCCGCAAAACGAGATACACCTTCTATGTTCGAAGTTACATTCAGATTGTTGTCAGCATCTAACGGTTCATACGGCAAGATTGTCGATAGAACAGTTGGACAAGCCCCAACACAAATGTAATACAACTTAATAAAACACTTTGCCCACTCTCCATTTTGGGGGGTGGGTTTTGTGCTATAATTTTTATATAGTCTTAAGGAGGCTTTACGTGGCAACAAGTGTTTACGAAGTTGTAGAAATTGAATTACAAGATGGTACAAAAATAGAAATGAAGCCATTGAAGATATCTATATTGAGAGACTTTATGAAAGAATTTCAAAAAATATCTGATGAGAATATAGCAGAAGACAATATTAAATCTATGGATCTTCTACTTGATTGTGCAGTTATCGCAATGAAACAATATAAACCAGAAATTGCTGACAAGGTAAAATTAGAAGATTTAATCGATCTTCCAACTGTTTATAAAGTTATTGAAGTTGCTGCTGGGATTAAGTTGAACGACCCAAACGCACTAGCGGCGGCTCTAGTTGGAACGAACTAGATCTAGCCGAACTAGAATCCAGAGTATTTCTTCTAGGTTTTTGGAAGAATTACGAGGAGATGGAGGACAGCATATCGATGCCAGAATTAGTAGCAATACTAGAAGCAAAGCAAAAAGAAGAAAACGATAACCGTAGATTCTTAGCCGCAATGCAAGGTGTTGATTTAGATAAAAACTCCGATTCGTCCAATGGTCAAGATGCTTGGGAAAAAATTAAAGCCAAAGCATTTAGTGGTGGTAAAACAACTAATCCAAATGACATTGTGTCATTACAGGGTGCTGCAGCACATAGAGCAGGATTCGGTATTGGCGAAGGGTTAGATTACGAGGTGATTGAATAGTGGCCGAAGTGGTAAAAGGTATTGTTGATATTGAAATCAATACCGGAAATTCTTCCGCAGAACTAAAGATTTTACAACAACAGATCAACTCTGTTTTCTTATCATTAAATAAAAATAATGCTGCTTCATTAGCAGCCTCTCAAAAGTATGCATCAAGTCTTGCTGACATGATTAACTCAAGCAAGGTGTTTACTGCTGAAACAGTAAAAATGCGTACCGCTGCTGGAGCACTTGACGATACACTTAAAAAAGGTCAAGCAACCCTAGGTCAATACTTTAGTGCTAAGTATGTAAAAAATGGTGCACTGTTTGCAGAAACACTAGACTTGGCAAGACAAAAAGCAAGCGTTCTTCAAACACAATTTATTGCTACTGGAAAATCCTCAAAAGGAATGCAAGACGCTTTAGCAATTAGACCACTTCAAGCATTTGCTGATCAAGCAACTATTGCTTCTCAAAGAACTCAAATTTTATCATCAATGTTTAGACAAGGAACAACTCAACTTGTAAATTTTGGTAAGAACGTACAATGGGCTGGTCGTCAACTTATGGTTGGTTTTACAGTTCCACTAACCATCTTTGGAACAACAGCAGGAAAAGTATTTGCTGATTTAGAAAAACAAACGGTAGCATTTAAAAAGGTATATGGAGATTTATTTACTACTCCAAAAGAATTACAATCAAACTTAAAAGCAGTACAAGATTTAGGTAGAGAATATACTAAATATGGTATTGCTGTAAAAGATACTATGAGTCTTGCAGCACAGGCTGCAGCAGCAGGTAGAAGAAACTCTGATTTAACAGACGCAGTTTCACAGGCTACTAGATTAGCCACACTTGGTCAAATGGATCAAAATGCTGCATTAGAAACAACAATAGCACTTCAGAGTGCATTTAAACTTTCAGGTGCTGAATTAGCAGACACCATCAACTATCTAAACATGGTTGAAAATCAAACAGTTGTAAGCCTACAGGATATTGCTGCCGCAATTCCACGTGTAGCACCAGTAATTGAAGGGTTAGGCGGTAGCGTAAAAGACTTAACAGTATTCTTAGCCGCAATGCAAGAAGGTGGAGTAAGTGCAGAGCAAGGTGCAAACGCACTAAAGTCTGGTTTAGGATCTTTAATTAATCCAAGCAAATCAGCAACAGAGGCTTTAGGAAAATTTGGAATTAATCTAGACGCAATTATTCAAACAAATCAAGGTGACTTGATGAAAACAGTTACAGGATTTGCAAACGCATTATCAACACTTGGAGAATTCCAACAACAGCAAGCACTAGAAGACGTATTTGGAAAGTATCAGTACGCTCGTCTAGGTGCATTGTTTGAAAACTTAATCAGAGACGGATCTCAAGCAAGACAAGTTATGGACACCATGGGCTATAGCGTAGAAGAACTAGCCATGACCGCTGATCGAGAATTAAAAACAATTGAAGAAGCATTTAGTGTTCAACTAAAAGCGGCGGTAGAAAAGTTTAAACTAGCAATAGCCCCTTTAGGAGAGATATTTGTTAAGTTAGCAATTCCATTAGTTAATTTTGCTACAAGAATTGCAGATGCCTTTAATGGTCTTCCAGACTTTTCAAAGAAGTTTATAGCCTTTGCTACTATCATTACTGGTCTTGTTATACCCGCTGGAACTATGTTCTTTGGTTTATTAATGAACTTAACTGGTACCCTTGCAAAACTGTTTCAGTTTATGGGTGCTTTTGGTAAAGGATTTTTACAAGGTGGTATTGTTGGTGCATTTAAGAACGCAACTCAGTCAACAAAGTATTTTTCAACAGCAGAAATTGAAGCAGCCCTTGCTGCACAGCAATTAGGTACTGCAACAGAATTTACAAACAGTGCACTTAGAAAACAAGTTACACAAGCAATGGGTGCTGCAGGTGCTGTTAAGTACTTAGGAGATTCCTATACTATTCTTATTGCAAAAATGATGGAAGCAGCAAAACTTGCTCCATACACAATGGGAGTTGGACAATCAGCAGCAGGACTTGCTAAGACCGGAAAGTCAGCAACTGGAAGAATTATTAGACCACCGCAAATGAGAAACTCTGGTGGAAGAATATTTATGAGCGATGGGTCTACTGTTCCAGGAACTGGAAGTTCAGATACAGTTCCAGCAATGTTAACACCAGGAGAATTTATTGTTAACAAGCAAGCAACTGAAAAGAATTTAGGATTGCTTTATTCAATCAATGGTGGTGGTGCTGGATACAATAAAGGTGGAGTTACCTATGCCGCTCATGGTGGATACTTAGGACCAAGAGAAGCATTATCAAAATCTACAGCAGAACTTGGAGCGTTTACATCAAACAGAAGAGCCAGTGCTACCAAAGGAACAGTGGCAGGTGCAGCATCTAAAGAGGGTATACAAGGCTTATTAAACAATTTAGTATATCTAGTTAATCCAACTACAAATAAACAGTTAATTGGAAATAGAACAATGGGTGGGTTTGACAAGAGAGGCGTACCACTAGATCAATTAAGAAAAGAAATGACAAGCGATATTGGAATGTGGATGATAGATGCATTTGCTGGTCAAAAGTGGGCAAAGACTGCATACAAGACTACACTTTCAAATAACTTTGATAGTATTGCAGCAAAATATCCGGGTAAAGAAATAAGATTCTTAGATAGTAAAGGCTTTGGAAGAATTCAAGATGTAATGGATAGACCAGAATATGGTAATGTTAAATTTGTTTCTGTAAAAGACTTACACAATAAAGATTTATATAATAGACTATCTCCAGATCATTTACAAAGATTATTATCAGAAGATACTGCAAATGTTATAACACAAAGAATGAGAAGTAGTACAGGAAAGATTGGACCTAGATCTGGTTATCAAGATTTAAATTCAGGCTCATATACAAAGATGCAAAAAAGTTGGAGAGGAAATAAAAGACCTCTTGGCTTTGAAGGTGCTCACATGTACAACATGGGTGGAAAAGTTCTTTACGCAAACGATGGAGCGTTAGTTTCTAAAAACTATGCATATGATAGCGTTGCACTTGCTGGAAGTGATGCTGCTACTTTTAATAGACAAATGAATAGTTTGTACAATACAAAAGAAATGAGAAGTATAGATAAGTCTACATTGCCTTTATATATGCAGGCAGACAATCTTCCACTGAATTCAAATCATGCAAAACAACTATATCAATTTTTAATAGATAACAAAATTTCACCTAGAAAATATCCTGATGTATATTCATTTTTAAGCAGTGCTATTAAAAATCCAGACCTATACAATGCAAGAATATTAGAAGGACTTCTTGCTAGTGATAAAAATAATCTTTTACAAAAAGGATTAACGTCTGGAGAAGCAGACAAAAAATCAAAATCAAACTTATTTAATGCATTATCAAAATCTGGGTATGGAAAAGTTTCTAATATTGAAGATGCCTTATTCACATTATCAAATCTAGATGAACATACTTCTTCACAATTTTTGCAAAATAGAATAAAGCAAGGTCCTATTGGTAAAGTAAGATTTGGAAAAGGCTATAGCAAAGAAAAAGCAATTTTAGGTGGAAGAGCAATATCTGGAAGAACAAGACTTCACATGACAACCCCAAGTCAAATGACAAAGATGGGTAATATGATAAGAAGAAATAAGGGTGGAGCAATTCCGGGCTATGGACTAGGTGGACTAAGAGGAAGGGCAATATTTGAAAGAGGAAACGCAGGAGTTCCTAAGATAATGAACCTTTCTGGATTGGCAAAAAATGGTGAAGACGTAGTAATTGATTTAGTTAGAGGTGGTATGAATGTAGATAATGCTATTAAATTTGCCAAACTTACACAAACAGGACAACTAAGAACAGGTATTAAAACAGGACCTGTAACAGATATTGAAGATTATATAAAAAGAAAAATAGATTTTGAAAAAATGCAGGGGTCAATGACAAGTGCATTATATAAAAAATTCTATGCAATAAGAAACAAGCCTATAGCAGAACAACAAAAGACTATAGATAATTACAATAAACTTTATCACGGAGATAGTGGTCCTGCAATGTACAAAAAGGGTGGCGTTGCTAAATACAATAGGGGAAACATAGTTCCTGGATCTGGAAATACAGATACAGTTCCAGCCATGCTAACTCCGGGGGAATTCATAGTAAATAAAGAATCTACTAGAAACAATATGGCATTATTAAAAGCAATTAACAATGGAAGTTTATCTGGATATAACATGGGTGGAAAAATACCTGGTGTTCAATATTTTGCTACAGATCAAGACCAAAGAGTAGTTCAAGAATCAACAAGCAAGGGATTTAAGATTGGCCCTACTGCTCAAATGGGTATGATGTCTGCTGGATTTATGCTTCCAATGATTGGACAGCAAATGCAACAAAGTACAAATCAACTTTCTAAAGGTATAGGAAATTTCTTAGGATTTTTAACACCAGCGGCAATGCTTTTAGCAGTAATGCCATCAAAACTAGGATTGATGATTGCTGGAATTGTTTTAGCAGGAATGGCAATATATAAAGTCGTTGAAAAATTTAAAGAAATTCAAAAATCTGGTTCTACTTTTGTTAAAGCAATGTATGGATCTGCAGAATCAACTAAGGCGTTTGCTGAAACTTTTGGAAGACAAAGTAATTCTACAAGGCTAGCACAACAACAGGCTGGCTTAATAGACCCACAGGCTACTCAAATAGCAAATCAATATGTCCAGTCTGAAGCAGGTAAAAAATTAATTCAAGATATTAGAACTGCTACAAAATTAGGAGGAGAATCAGTAGATGCTCTTCGTAACCAACTAATAAGACAAGTAGTCTCTGGAATAATTACTCCAGATGAAGCAAAGGCTATTGCAACAGAAATTGGCGTAGAGTTAGGTAATCAGCAAATAGGAATAGACGTTTCTGCTCAAATCACAAAAATAGTGGGTAGAGATGGAAAAAATGTTCTTGACAATCCTATGGAAATTATATCATCTATAATTCCTAAAATAGACGAGCAGGCTATTAAAAAACAATCACAATTTTTATATGAAGAGCAAACAAAAGGATTTGTAGGGGGAATTACTAAATTATTTGATGTAAAATCTTCTCAAGAATATAAAATACAACAAGGACTTATTGCAGAAGCAGCAGTTCAGGCAGCAGCCATTGAAAGAGAAGCAAGAGCAACTGTTACATTAGCCTTACAAGAAAATAAAATATCTGCAGAAGAATATATTAGAACTATAAACAATATGGCACAAAATTCTCCAAGTCAAAAAATTATGGGAAATTTCTTTAACAAAGAAGATGTTAAAAAAGCCATACAAGATTACGATGTGGCGATAAAATCTATACAAGGAAAACCTCAGAATACTACTGCTAATAGAGCGGCAGCAGTTGCTCTTAATAATTTAAACAATGTTATAGGGCCAGTAACTAAAACAATAAATGCTGGCGTAACAGAAGCCTTTAAAAATGCTGGAATTGAATATATTAAATCAGATTTTGATACAGCGATTAATAAGTTAGCCAAGGGTAGTACAGGAATAGCAACTAAATTAAAATCTTTGATACTAAGTGGAGAAATGAGTTTAAATGTTGCTGCTCAAATTGCTGGATTAGACGATAAACAATTAAGCAATTTAGAAGCCAATGCTACAAAGGCAGGCCTAAGTGTTCAGGATTATATGGCTAAGATAGGAAGATTGTCCGATGCAAATCTTCAAGAACAAATAATAAATTTTCAAATTACACAAGATGGAAAAGAAATTGATATAGATAAAGTACAAAGACAGTTAGCCAATATTCTTTCTTTACCGGAATCTGTAAGAACTCAATTACAAATAGATACTGGAAACTTAGACGATGTTATTAAATTTGGAGAAATAGCACCAAAAATAAAATCTAATATAGATGAAGTAAATAAATATTTAAGAAAAACAAACAAAGATATATCAAATAGCAAAGTTCAAACTGAAATTATTGCAAAGTTTGGTGGACCGTATGCTAGCATGCTTGAAACTGTTTTAAAAATGGCTGGAAAACAATTAGATCCTCTTACAATACCAGTATTAATTGGTGCATTAAACGCTGGAGATAAAGAAACCTTAAATCTACTACAACTAGCAACAAATACAAAAGTTCAAAGACCTGGCCAAGGGGCAGATGCACTTGCTAAGTTAGGACTAACTAAAACTACAACAGAAACTTCTCCTACCCCTACAGGCACTGGAGAAAAAAGCCCACTTCAACAAATGAGGGAAGAACTTAAACTTACAAAACAATATCAACAGGCACTTGTGCAACTACAAAAAGACAAAGTATCTCCAATGGCTATAAATTCTATGAGCCAAGAACTAGCCATACAAATTGCTGGTATTAAAAATACAAAAGATAGAAAAAAAGCAGAACAAGAATTTCAACAATTGCTACAAAGAAGAAATGAAATATTAGCAAGTACTATGACAGCAGAAGAAAGACAATTACAAATTGTTGATTTTCAAGATAAAATTTATAGCAGACAACTAACATTAATTGATAGAAGAATAAACTCAAAACAAAGAGAAATTAATCAAGAGCAAGATTTAAATGAAATAAGACAAAAGTCTCTAGATAAAATATCAGAAGAAGAAGAAAAAATTAATGAAGCATATAATAAAAGAGTTGAAGCATTAGACAAGGTTGATAATGCAAACCAAAGAAATGCTTCTAGACAAAAATCAAGAATTAGTTTAGCAACAGCACTTACAAGTGGAGATATTGGGGCTGCAGCACAAGCCGCTGCTGAAATAACATCTCAAGAGGCATTATATAAAATAGAAGATGCTAGAAAAGCCCTAGAGGTTCAAAGAGAAAATGCTATTAAGGCAATAAAGATAACCGTTAATGGCGTATTGATGACAAGAAAAGAAATTGAAGACGCTATCAAAGCATCAAATGAAAGAATATATCAAATAGGTTTAGATATTAAAAAAATAGAAGAAGAAAAAATTCCTATCTTAAGACTACAAGAACAGTTAGCAGATAGCAGATATCAGTTAGAATTAAAAACTTTGGCTGCTACAACATCAATACTTGATCTTTACAAACAAATTGCTGCAGTATTATCTGGCATGGGTGCTTCAGTTCCAGGCTTTGGTAGTGGAGGAACTCCTCAAACACCAGGAAGCGGAACTGGCTCAGAGCCACCAATGGCACAACAAGATAAATACGTAAAAAGAGCAAAACAAATAACTGACGCAATAGATCAACAATTAAAGGGCACACCTAAAGCAAATGCACGTTCAGATTTTAATAGATTTATTAATAATAGTGCTAATAAAGTTTTGAGTGAAGGTGAAAGAGATTTATTAATTAGTAGATATGGACTAAAGATTAATGGAACACGTTATGCAATGGGTGGAATGGTTAACTATAAAGGATCTAAAGAAGCCCCTCCAGCAATTAAAATGGCTTACGGAAGTATGGTTCCAGGAATGGGAAATACTGATAGAGTTCCAGCATTACTAACACCTGGAGAATTTGTAATTAGAAAATCAGTTGCTAATGCTTACATGCCATTGCTAGAACAATTAAATGGAAATATTTATCCAGGAGCAGCAATGCCAAAGGGTAGTGCAAAAAATAATTCTAACCTGTATAATAATAGTTATAGCGTTAATGTTAATGTTGCAGGAACAGATGCCTCACCTGACGAAATAGCAAATGCTGTAATGTCTAAGATTAAACAAGTAGAGTCAAGAAGCCTAAGAGGTGTTAAAGTTGTCTAGTAGTTCATATTTAAACGGCCGCTGGAACTTAAGCAACCTTCCTAAAAGACCACAAGCAATTGCTTGGTCTAAAACATATGGAACAAAAGATACACATTTATCTATTGCTGGAGCAACCACACTTGTTCCAACCGGGGTAGAATATGAAGACTTCATAATACTTACAGATGACAATAGACAGCCAATTCAATACTCTTGTGACAGAATTGAAAATAGAAAAAGAACTATCAATGCTAAGATGCGTTCTTATCATGTAGCAGATAAACTAAGAGTAAGTCTTAATTGGGAAATGATTCCATCAAGAGCATTTAATAAAGATCCTGAGTTTGGAGCAGACGGAAAGCCTGATGCAGCATCCCTAACACAGTACACCTCAGATGGTGGTGCTGGAGCAGAAGAGATGAGACGTTGGTACAACAGTAATCCTGGATCATTCTGGATGATGATTGCTGCTGACAAATATAGCAATATGTTAGATGCAAATGATGACCCACAATTTAATAGACTTAGTGAATACAATGAACTAGTAGAAGTTTATTTTTCATCATTTGATTTGACAGTTGTTAAAAGAGGTAGAAATACTTACGATTTTTGTAATGTGTCTGTAACTCTAGAGGAAGTCTAATGTTTCAAGATAGCGTTTTAAAATCTCATATTGAGCAAAATACTACTCTACAGATTAAATCATTTATAGTAGGGGAATGGAATTTAAATGATTTAGAAAACATATCAGCATCTGGCAATTATAGATATAGACCATTAGGATCTTCTTTTAATAACCTTCCAATAAATTTTAATAATGATGATGCAACATTTATAAATGCATTAGACTCTTCTATTAAGACAGAGTATGTAGTAGAGAATGATGGACAGACTCCTATTTCTTTTGTTACCCCCGAATTATCTAGAAAGTTATATTACAGTTTGGAAGATTGTTTTTTACCATTTAGACCAAGGTCTGGAATTAACAAGGTAGTTCTTAGAAAAAATAAATATATAGATAACATTAGATCTGGAACAAGACCAAGATACTACATGGCTTCTAAATATGACAAGTTTAAATACTGGACATCATACAGAAAAGAAGATAATGTTGAAAGAGGAATATCTTCTCAAACTGAAACTGCACTAGGTTACTACATAGAAGACTCCTGCCCATTTGTGGTTTATAAAGAATCTATGTTTGCTAATAGAGTAGTTGTAAAGATGCAAACCAATTTATCAGATGATGAAAACTCATCCGAGACAGTAAGAATCTATACAGATGAAACTATAAAGAATCCACTTAATGACAGAACAAAGTCTAGCATTCCAAAAGTTTGGTCTATCCAGTATCTTGATGACACTAATACTTGGGTCGATGCAATATCATTTGATGAAAACTCTACTCGTAGAGACGGTAGTGAGATAGTTCCTTGGGACGGATACGTAGAAGCATACTATGGACTTATAGCACCAAATGACTATAGACAATATTTTAACTTTGTAGACTACTTAGATTTACAAACACAATTGCCAGGACTAGACTTCAACAATAATCATGGAGATGCCTATTTAGTCGGGGGTAGTGAAACAAACATGGGAACTCTTTATATATGGAATGACAATAGTAATAGAAAGATATGGGAATCATATACTCCAAACTATGGATTTTCTTTATTACAAGATAGTAATATAAACTATGAAGATACAAAACAAACAGGATTAGCAAGATCTTTGGTAGATCCTAAATATGTAAATACTAACAATGCTAGGATATATAGAGACTTTATAAAATTAAAGGGTTTAAGACTAGTTATTAAAACAATGAACTCTCCAGATAATCCTTTTGATCTAATTGAATTATCGCCAAGAATTAAGGCCGATATGTCAGACTATACACTTGGGTTCAACTTCAACAAAGCAATGGCTAAAAACGACTCAGGAATCCCTGTAGGAGGCCTTGTAGCATCCAATGGGTCAATCACCCTAATGAACTTTGACTCAGCCTTTAGTGAGCAAAATACAGATAGCGTTGTTTCAGATAAACTAAAGAACAATATTAAGTTTGACTTTTATGAAAGAGTTTTAAAGGTAACAGATATAGATGGCCTTAAGTATGATAAGTTTGTTCCATTAAAGAGCCTTTACGCAGAGACCTTTCCAAAGGCAGTAGGTGGGCTTAACGATATCACCATACAATTAAGAGATGCATACTTCAGACTAGAAACATCTGTTGCACCAACTATATTTTTAAAGAACGTAACCCTAACAGCGGCAGTAGCAATACTTCTAGACAACATTGGGTTTAGCAACTATGTATTTAAAGCATTTGAAAATAACTACATCTATGATCCAATCATTCCATATTTTTTTGTAGAGCCAGACGTAAGCGTTGCAGAAGTTCTTGAGAGACTTGCGATATCAACTCAGTCAGCAATGTTTTTTGATGAATACAATAACTTTGTTGTAATGCCAAAAGAATACTTGATGCCTGATCAAGATAAAAGATCAACAGACCTAACTCTATACGGACAAACAACCCCAGAGGTATCTTTAAGTAATCCAACAGCAGATGTGCCGGGTACAAATTATAAACTATCTAACATCTTTGATTTAATAGATGGAGAAACTCCTATTATTAATGATGGACAAATAAACTATACAAATAGATATATTCAAAAGTCACCATCAAGTTTAAGCCAAGCATCATATATAGATGAAGATATAACATATGTATACAAACCAGTCCTTCTTTGGGAAATAGCCCAACAACAATTTCAGATATCTCAAAATGAAGCGGCTTCTTCAGGAGACTATACTCTTTCAGCAGCACCACTAAACTCTAACATACCAGATGTAGAGCCATACGTTGAGTTAAATATTATTAAAAATAACGTAATTGATTTAGGCGAGAACGTTATGTGGTTACAAAAGTTTAATGGATACCTATATGCTAATGGTGAAATAATAAGATACGATGCCATAGAGTACATGGTATACGGCGGGGTAGAAATAACAAATGATCCTTTAATAAGTACAACACCAGTACTATCTAACAAAGTATGGATTACTAATTCAAAGCAATACGAACAATACTTTGGACAATTGCCATTTAATGGAAAAATGTTTAGAACAGGAAATGTAAGAATTTATGTTAAGCCATATTATCAATTAGGTGGTAATGGAACTGTATATAAGAATGGTGCAGTTAAAGAACATGGCAGAGCACAGTTTGGAACAAAAATAACCGATCATAGTGCTGGATTACCAGACTACTGGTCTGACAATACTTACCTTAGAGGTATGAATATGAAATCTGAATATTTATTTAATACCCTAGCACCAATAGAGGTTGACAATAGATATGGTTTTGTTGATACCGTATATCCACAATATGTATCTGGCTCAGCACAAACAGTATTAACAGTTCCAACTTTTCAAGCACTAGGTCAAGCAGTTGGTGTTGATAACGGAACAGCAACTAGATCAAGTAGAAATGGAGTAGTTGCAAACTTTCTAAGACAAACTGTTCCATCAGATGATGTTATTAGATATCAAAAAACAACTTCTGCTGCAACAATACAATCATCAGCATTAGTATTTACTGGACCCAACCCAATGACAACAGGAGTAACTCCTAAAAACTTTGTTACATATATTTATAAAGAAATGACAAATGACTTTAAACATTTTGGAACTAGAATGAGAATTATTGGAAAGCCAGAATCAACAGATGAATTGCAGACAGCAACAAACGCTTCAGAATACTATATCGTAGAGGACGCAATTGTTTCAGGTGGCTCTGGTGGTTTAGGTGTCATGGTAAACCCAACAACAAACTACGGATACTATTTTGAAATATGTGCTTTAACAGGAAGTAACTTGCAAGACTACAATGTATCAACTACAAATGGTCAGGACACAGTATTAGAAAATGTTATGTTTTACAAAGTAGTACCAGGAACAATAGGCTCAGATGTACACCAGGCAATCCCTAAAAAGTTATGGGGAGGGCTGTCACAAATATTGGTTGACGATGGGGGCTTTGTTGGACAAGACAGACTTATGAATATTGAAAATCCTACAGTATACGATTTAGCAGTGGAGTATGAAAACATTGGAACTACTAGAAGGTTCTATTTATACATAAACAATAAATTGGTGGCAATTGTTGACGATGCAGAGCCATTGCCAGTATATAACAACGCAGCCTTGTTTGTTAGAGGATCTTCAAAATGCATGTTTGAAAACATCTATGCATTAAAAAATCTACAAAGCCAACAAACAAATACTGCGGTAATTAAAGAAATAGATCAAACATTTTATAATAATCAAATAACTTCTTCAGATGCATTAAGAAGATATGCAGTATCTGGATTAGTAAAAGGATCATATCTATCCAATATAGGAATAGATAGTCCTACAAAATATGATATCTACTTTGAAGAATTTGGAACTATTATGAGAGAGTGTGCATACTTTAATATCAAGTATGATCAAGCATATCCGGCATTCATTGCACAAATAGCAAAGACCTTTAGTAGTGAAAGATCGTTTACCATATCTGGATTTAGGGCTGGATCATATGGAGCAGAGTTCTTAATCTTTAACTCTACAGACAAGACAATAGTCTTGGGAGAAAACTCTTCTAACTATCTAAAGATTCACGGCATCACCTTTACTCAAAGCACAAGTCACACACTATCTGTAGATGAATTTGTTAAAGATAATTCTACGGTATATAGCGATAAATATGTTGACAGAACTATATTTTCTCCTATAAGTGCAGAACAGTTATATCAAGACATAAGACTCAGCAGATCAAAGTATGGCAAAAAAGGATTTTCATTAGAATCAATATACATTCAAAATAAAGATGAGGCAGAATCTTTGATGTCTTGGATTATACAAAAAACATTAAGACAAAGAAAAGACATTGCCGCTTCCGTATTTGGTGCATCTACGATACAATTAGGAGACATAGTATCAATAGACTATGTAATGCCAAGTGGTCATAGGTTTGTAGATAAGGATAAAAAGTTTGTTGTTTACGAAATGGAGTACTCGTCAGCATCGGGTGGACCAGAAACTAAGTTAAGGATGGTTGAAGTATAATGGCAGATCCAGTAAAGATTCCGACAAGAGACGTTGTAGTTAATTTAGACGATCCAGGGGTTGACGTTGCACAAATACAAAACCTTCTTTTTGAAAACCTATCATCTTTAGAATTAACAAAGTTTACCAAACATGACACGGTAGAAGGAATAAATCCTTTCTACAATGTTATATCTAATCTATCTTCAATCAATAGAGAGTTTGATCCTATCAGTCTATTGTCTGCTACAAAATCAAGCAATTCATTATTTGACGTATATGGAATAGATCTTATAAATAGGCTGCCAGAAGATGGAAACTATGCTTATATTGAAAATGGAAACATAGTTATTAATTTAAATAATATGGGTATAAATGAATCTTTAGAAATTGAAATAGACACTAGTGGTACAATTTATAGGGTAAGGTCTTAATATGATAACTAATAATGGTAAACAGATTATAGCAAAATACCTGCTTGGGCAGGCACCAGAGTTTGCTGCATATCTTGCTGCGGGTTCTGGCAATGTGCCATTTACTCAAGCAAATGCTGCCTCACCTTACTATGATGCAGCAAGAAAAAATTTAGATTTTGAAATGTTTAGGGTTCCTATATTGTCTAAAGGATTTGTTAGAGAAAATGGGGTAGACAAAATTGTCTTTAAAGCAGAAATGCCATCTGACCAAAGATATCAAATTACAGAAGTTGGAGTATTTCCAGCAATAAGAAACTCAATAGCAAATCAATATGATAGCAAACTCCTAATAACTTTTTCAACAGCAGAGTCTTGGCTATATAACTTTACCTCAGCCAGCGTCACATCAGCATCTGCCGTAGCAGAAGTTGTTGCACTTGATAATGGAAATACTAGTACAACAGATATTAATGTTTCTGATAAAATCTTTTACTTTAATGCCAATGATAGAATTTTTAATGATACCAATAGAAAAAATAAACATGAGCCTTCAAGATTTTTAAACAAGGCATTAATGGTTAGAGGAGACAGTTCTTCATATTCAATTGAAAACTCTACATTTAATTTTGACCTTAGCCAAAACTTACCTCAAGATAAGATTAGACTTGCTATGTCATTAGTAAATAAAACTGCTAATTCAAACTCAATTCCAGCAACAACTACAATTAAAATAGACTTTATTAATAATGTAGGATCTAGACCAAAGGCTACCTTTACAAAAAATCTTGTTCAAAATGATTTTAATGTTACAACTAGTAGTGGAGTTCTTCCTACTAGATATAAAATTTTAGATATACCTTTAGGAAGTTTTACAAAAGATACAGACTTTTCCTGGGGTCAAATAAACTTAATAAAAATTACAGCATTTGTTACCAGTGGCAATGGGACCGATAATCAGTACTACATATCTTTTGATGGAATGAGACTAGAAAACGAAAGCACATCAAATCCTTTATACTCACTAGTTGGATATAATGTTGCAAGAACTTCAAATGGATATCCAATTATTAAAGTTGAGAACACTAACAACTATATTGAATATAGATTTGGAGTAAGTGTTTCCTAATGGCAAAATTTATAGTCCCATTAGACCAACTTCCACCTCCAGCCTCAGACGGTACTCAAAAATTTAGATTTAGAATTATTACAGAAGATAAGAACGTTATATCATATTGGTCTCCTATATTTAAAATAATCAACAATAGTCAAATAGTTTATAGCAATGAAAATCAACAAGGCTTTATTGCTTTCTCAGCAAGTGCAATATATGATAGTAGAAACGATGCAATATCAGTTACACTTGATTCTCCAGGAACAGACTACAGTGAGTTTATAAAAAATTATGATATTTTTGTTAAATGGGACGGTTCATCATATGATTTCTATAATAGGATGAATGCAAACGGAATTAGCATTTCAAATAGCGGTAGTGCTACCGTTAGGATTAAAGGACAGTATCCATCACAATATATTGATGGAGAGCCAGTTGAAACTCAATCTTTAAAAATATTTGAAACAAGTATTTTAAACTTAATTGATCTAAGAGATACGGCATCACTTTCAGCATCAGTAACAAACATAAGTGCTAGCGTAACTCAAATTAATCAAAATGTTGCAGACGTAGAAGGACTCATCTACGCCCTATCGTGATATACTGGAGGTATTATGGGTGCTTTATCATTACCAGAACGTGGCCAACCACTAGACGTTAATATCATTTATGATATAACAGAACAGGTCAATACTTTAACCAATGCTCTTACCGTAAAGGCTAGTAGCAGTTCTCAGGTTAATAAAGACACTGGATCGGTTGGAACATCAAGTCTTAAGTTTTATGCAGAAACCAAGCCACTTGTTGCTACAAGCGTTAGCGGTGGACAAACAGAAGAGTTTACAATAAGTTATCCAACTAATTACAAATATACTCCAGTAGTAACTGTGACGGTATTGAATAATACTGGGTCTAATGCTGGTAATAACGTTACTATTGTTTTAACTAATATAACAACAAGTTTGGCCAAGGGTATTGTAAGATACAATGAGGCTGGAACAGTTAACCTAAGTGTTAATTCTATTGTTGTAGGCCTACCTCAGTAAAATATGGTATACTGACTTGATTAATAGAATGGCAAATTATGTTGAAATGCACTAAGTGTAGTGGAAAAATGTTCGTTGATAGGGTATTTTCATCCCACGATCATTTAGAATTATATTGTCTTATATGTGGAAAGCGAGATATGTATCATAACCCTCAAAAATATGGTAAAACAATACAATGGATAATGCAGCAGGAAAGAGAAAGAGCAAAAAAGAATGGCAGTCATCTGTAAAACCTAGCAGTATTATATTTTTTATAAATGGCGATCTGGTAAGACTTATACATTCTAATAGAGCATCAAATATTTGTACTATATATAACTATATACAAGATAAAGAACAGAGTATGATCTTGTCTGATTTTAAAAAACATAGAAAAAAAGCATATACATTTATGAGTATAACTAAAATATTTGCAAGATCTAGAGTACAGTTTGAAAGAATGATAAAGAGTGAAATTATTTTGCCCCCAACAGGTGCAGTTCCAGGTGGGAAAAGAGTTTGGCAAAAGATGTCCTACTATTCAGAAGAAGATTTATTTATGATTCGTGAGGCAATGTCTCATATTCATTCAGGAAGGCCAAGAAAGGATGGAAGGATTACTCCTAGAAAAAATATTCCTACTGAAAAAGAGTTGCGTTCTTTGATAGGAGATGCTATTATGTTATATACGCAAAATAAAAATGGGGAATTTATCCCTGTTTGGGCAGAAGAAACGTGGTGAATTATGTCTGACAAAACAACAGTATCAGTAACTCTTGGCTATACTTTAAACCTTGGTAATTTTCAAAGTCTAAGAGTAGATCTTGGATGCACAGATTTCTTAAGAGATGGCGAAACAATGGATTCAGCAATGGATCGTGTTTATAAATTTGTTGAAGATCAAGTTGTAGCCAAAGTAGATGAGGCTAAGAAAGAACTAGAATAGTGATTAGCAAGCAAGAAAAATTTGCACTTCTTACTAAGTTTAGAAAACGTCTAAAAGATAAAGGTTTAGACGACACGATGAATATGCACGTAGAACAGTGGGTTGCTGATTCATTGATCCAGTCTTACACTTTACAAGGCTGTTATGATTTGATAGAATATTACTTTGTAGTAAGTGCAAGTCCAACATGGAAGTGGTTTGCATATAATGCAAATAAAATATATTCAGCAAAGAAGTTAAAAGAAGAAGACGACAGGGTTCGTGCAATAATGCGTGAACAAGCGAAAGAGTGGTTAAAGTAGTGTCTGCAGAATTAGAAGCCAAAGTACTTTCAGCGGTATTGAAAGATAAACAACTACATGTATTATTACAAGCAAATCCAGATAGTTTATTTAGAACTCATAAAGATGTATGGGAATTCATAAAACAATATAGTGAACAAAATTCTGTAGTTCCATCAATACCTTTGGTAGTAGAAAAATTTAGAGACTTTGATCCTGTTGGAGAAATAGGAAATACTAAGCATCATTTAGAAGAACTAAGAACTTCGTACTTGCAAGACAGTCTAAGCAATGTCTTGATGTCTACAGCAAAACAATTACAAGATAATAAACCAAATGATGCTTTAAATAACTTAATTAGTAAAACTTCAGAATTAAAAAAGATCACTGCTAACATTAGAGATGTTGATGCTACAGACATAGAAGATGCAATAGCACACTTTCAGCATGTTAAAGAATTAAACGAAAAGGGGAATTATGGTATTAAAACAGGTCTTGCTGGGTTTGACAACTATCTTCCTGCTGGAATTACTCCTGGTCAGTTTGGTATTCTTCTTGCCTATCCTGCTATTGGTAAATCTTGGCTTGCACTTTTTATGGCTGTACAAGCATGGAAGAACGGAAGAAAGCCACTAGTTATATCTCTTGAAATGACAGAGACAGAGGTTAGAAATCGTGTCTATACTATTATGGGTCAAGGAATGTTTTCACATAGAAAACTTACATCCGGACAAGTAGACGAAGAATCATTTAATATTTGGGGTAAGCAACATTTATCTAACATGCCACCATTTCATATTGTTTCGAATGACGGTATAGGAGAATTATCTACTTCTGTATTAAGAGGAAAGATAGATCAATACTCTCCAGATATTGTATTTGTTGATTATATTCAATTGATGCAATCAAATACGCCAACAGACAATGAAGTTGTAAAAATTAAAAGTATTTCTAGAGAACTAAAAGTTCTTTCTATATCTGCACAGGTTCCTATTGTTGCAATTGCATCAGCAACTCCAGACGATGCTACAGATATGAATAGCGTTCCATCACTAGGTCAGGTAGCATGGTCAAAACAATTAGCATATGATGCAGACTGGGTGCTAGCATTAGGTCGTGCACAAGGTACAACAATCCTAGAGTGTGCCTTTAGAAAGAATAGACACGGCTTCTCTGGAGACTTTATGATAGATGTTGACTTTGATTCCGGTAGATTTATATACAAAGACTTTGAGGATAAATCTTAATCTAAGTATATAATTATTATATGTATAACCATAAATCAATTAAAAAATTTGATCTAGAAGGCGAGATCTACGATGATTCTCAAATTATTAGATTAAAAGAGCAATACATCCTTATGCTTGAGTCTGCTATGAGAAGTAGTGGATACGTTCCTAGGTATGATGTTGACACAGACTTTACATTGTTATATAATGGTAAAGCATTTCAATTTAGACTATCAGTATATGGGGTATACGTTGGCAAGGATAGAGCAAAGTGTATAGCAGGAATAGACAAGAACACCGCGATAATGTTACCTATTACTCAGAAGAGCAAGTCAAGCGAAGTCTTGTAACTGCTGGCGTTGACATACAGTACGAATTAGATAATGACTTAATGATTTTTTGTCCCTTTCATAATAATTATAGATCTCCAGCAGGAGAGGTATCTAAAGAAACAGGAATATTTTGGTGTTTCTCATGTCAAGAATCTAAAACTTTAGTAGAAGTAATTATGCATATAAGCAAGAGATCTTATTTTGAAGCAATGAGATTAATAGATTCAAAAGCAGACACTAGAAATTTAGTTGATCAATTAAGTGGTAGTCTAGAAAAGAAGGTAATGTTTAAGCAGTATTCATTAGAGTCTATAGAACAGTTACATAAAAATGTGTTTGAAAGCGAAAGAGCAATTAAGTATTATTCTAATAGAAACATTACTAAAGAAAGCGTTGAGAAGTATAAACTAGGATACTCTTTAAGTCAAGACATGGTTACTATCCCTGTTCATTCTCCAGATGGAACCTGCATAGGTTTTGTGGGTAGATCAATAGAGGGAAAGGTATTTAAAAATACACAGGATCTGCCAAAGAGTAAAACCCTATTTAATCTATGGAGAAACAAAAGAGTAGATAAGATATTTGTTGTTGAGTCTTCATTCGATGCTATTAGACTAGAGCAGATAGGAGTTCATGCAGTTGCTACTTTAGGTGCAACGATATCAAAAGAACAAAGAAAACTATTAAAGCAGTATTTTAATCAAATAGTTGCATTAGGAGATAATGATGATGCTGGAACAAATATGTCTAATAAATTAATTACAGATCTTGGAACAGAAAAATGTGTGGTGGCTAAACTTCCAGAAGGCGTAAAAGATGTGTCTGAATTGTCTGATAATCAATTAAAAGAATTTGTAGCAAGATTTGACAACATAGTGCTGTCAATGCTACAATAAGGTAAGTCCATTTACAGGACAAATACTAAGGAGAAATATGGCAATTATAAAAGGACTCAAGAATATAGAAGCAATTCTTGATAGAACTAAAATGGAAAATAGTGGTGCCAAAGTTAATTGGCTTAAGATAGATGATGGACAAAGTGTACAAATTCGCTTTGTAAGTGAACTAGATGCAGACTCACCAAGTTATGAAGAAAAACGTGGTCTTGCAATTGTTCTAAGTGAACATACTAATCCAGAAGACTATAAGAGAAAAGCAGCATGCACTACTGATACTCAAGGTCGTTGTTTTGGTTGTGAAATGTATCGCAAAGAACCAAAGAGCGGATGGAGAGCACGTCTTCGTTTTTATTGCAACGTATTAGTTGACAATGGAACGGATGAGCCAAAGGTTGCAGTTTGGAGTATGGGTGTTAGCAAAACTGCTACATTCAGTACTATTCGTGAATTTGCAGCAGACTCAAGTAGCCTAAGCAACATGGTCTGGAAATTAAAAAGAAATGGAAAGGGTACTGAAACAACATACATCCTTCTTCCAGGAAAACAAGATCCAGAATCATTTAACTGGGGATCACATGAAGCCTTTGATTTAGATAAGGTTATTCGTGAACTTCCTTACGCAGAGCAAGAAGCGTTTTATTTAGGGTTTAATAACCCAACCACATCTGCAGCAGCAGAGTGGTAAACAGAAAATAATCTGAAAGGCTATGGCTTGAATTACGTTCCATTACACGTTCATACACACTATTCATTAATGGATGGTGTTGCAACTCCAGAAGAGTATTGCAAACGTGCAAAAGAAAACGGTATGACAGCCATAGCCATTACAGATCACGGTGCACTATCTGGACATCGTCCAATGTATCGTGCAGCAAAAGCCCAGGGTATAAAGCCAATTCTTGGTATAGAAGGCTATATGACTCATGATAGATTTGATAAAAGAGATAAGTCTGAAAGAAATGGTCCTTTAGATTTAACATATAATCATATTGTTATTCTTGCTAAAAACCAACAAGGATTAGAAAATTTAAATAGACTAAATGAAATAGCATGGACAGAAGGATTTTATAAAAAACCTAGAATTGATTTTGAAATATTAGAAAAATATAAAGATGGACTAATTGTTTTATCAGCATGCATGTCTGGCTTTATTGCAAAAGCATTAGAGAATAAAGAATATGCAGAAGCCAAAAGAATTTTAAAGTGGTTTAAAGATGTATTTAAAGATGATTTTTATGTAGAGGTTATGCCACATAACTCTAGAGAGTTGAACAATGAATTGTTAGAAATTGCAGACAGCATGGAGATTAAATCAGTTGTTACTCCAGATTGTCATCATTCTACGGTTGATCAAAAAGTTGTACAAGAAATTATGTTGTTATTAAATACTCATGCTAAGTTAGATAAGCAAGCCAAGTTTGATAAGTCTCAAAAGATAGATGACATGATGAAGCGTTTAGATTATCTTTATGGACCAGATAGACAAATGTCATTTAGATCTTTTGATATCCACTTGCTTTCATATGAAGAAATGAAACAACAGATGAATATGCAGGGTATTAAGAGAGAAGATATCTATACTAACTCATTAGATATAGCAGACAAGATAGAAGAATATGATATTAAATCTGGATTAGACTTGCTACCTACAAAAATAGATGATCCACATATGGGTCTTGTTGATTTAGCAATAAAGGGAATGGTAGAAAAAGGACTATATGATATTCCAGAATATAAAGAAAGAATGCAAGAAGAACTAGATATTATTAGAGATAAAAATTTTTCACCCTATTTTTTAATTGTTTCTAATATGCTTAACTGGGCCAAGTCTCAAGGCATACTAGTTGGTCCAGGTCGCGGATCAGCGGCTGGCTCATTAGTTTGCTACGTGCTTGGAATCACAGATGTAGATCCAATTAAATACGGCCTACTTTTTTTTAGATTCGTAAACCCAGACCGTAATGACTTTCCAGATATTGATTCAGATATTGCAGACAATAGACGCGATGAGGTCAAAGCGTATCTTGAGGCAGAATATAAAAACGTTGCATCTATTGCTACATTCTTAGAATTCAAGGGTAAAGGTATTGTTAGAGATGTTTCTAGAGCATTCAACGTTCCATTATCAGACGTAAATAAAGTATTAAAAAATGTTGATGACTGGGATGACTTTACAACAAGCAAGTCAGCACAATGGTTTAGAATGAAATATCCAGAAGTTGTTAAGTACGGAGAGCAGTTACGTGGGAGAATACGTGGAACTGGTATTCATGCTGCTGGAGTGGTTACAGCAAAAGAACCTATTTTTAAATATGCACCATTAGAAACAAGAGTTGCACCCGGAACAAAGGATCGCATACCGGTAGTCGCAGTAGACATGAACGAAGCAGCAGATATTGGACTTATCAAGTTAGATGTTCTTGGATTAAAAACTTTGACTGTAATTGATGAAACAATTAAGTCTATTAAGAAAAGACACAAGATAGATATTAAGTTAAACAGTATTGATTTAAATGATAAGAAAGTTTATGAAATGCTTTCTGATGGTAGAACCAAGGGAGTATTTCAATGCGAAGCAACTCCATATACAAATCTTCTTGTTAAAATGGGAGTATCTAATCTAGATGAACTTGCTGCATCAAATGCTTTAGTAAGACCAGGTGCAATGAACACTATTGGTAAAACATATCTTTCTAGAAAAACTGGTAAAACAATAACAGAGTATGTTCATCCTATTATGCAAGAATACACAAAAGATACTTATGGATGCGTTCTGTATCAGGAACAAGTTATGCAGGCTTGTGTACATCTTGGTGGAATGACAATGTCAGAAGCAGACAAGGTTCGTAAAATTATTGGAAAGAAAAAAGATGCAAAAGAATTTGATGAGTTTAAGGATAGATTTGTTGTTGGTGCATCCAAACACGTTACACCATTTAAGGCAGAGGCATTGTGGCACGATTTTGAGGCTCATGCGGGTTACTCGTTTAATAAATCACATGCAGTAGCATACTCAATGTTGTCTTACTGGACTGCTTGGTTAAAATATTACTACCCAATTGAATTTATGTATTGTTTATTAAGAAACGAGCAAGACAAAGATGCAAGAACTGAGTATTTAATTGAAGCAAAAAGAATGGGTATCGCAATAAGATTGCCACACGTTAATGAGTCTGAATCAGATTTTACAATAGAAGGAAAAGGTATTCGTGTTGGACTATCATCTATAAAGTGGATATCAGATGGAGTATCTTCAAAGATCATGGCCTATAGACCATATAAAACATATCAAGAATTTTCTTCTCTTGCTTCTAAAAAAGGCAGTGGGATTAATGTTAGAGCAGTTCAAGCACTAAACGCAATAGGAGCATTAGCATTTCCAGATAACCTTAGACAAGAAAGTGTGGTTAAAGAAAACTTGTATGAATATTTAAACCTACCAGAATTTACAACTAGCGTTCCACCTCACTACTACGCATATATAGATGACATTGAGGATTTTGATGAAACCAATGTTCACATTATTATGGGTGTAGTTAAAAACATTAAAAGAGGTAAGGGCTGGTCAAGGATAGAAATCATGGATGCCACAGGAATGCTTGGAGTATTTGATGACGAAGAAACTAGAATTGAGCAGGGAAAGACATATCTGTTCTTAGTTGGTGCTAATAGGATTAGTGAAGCAATCATAGTAGATGAGATTAAAAACTTTGGTAAAAATAGTTTAGTTAAATTTTTAAATTACAAGTCTTTGCCGTATAGCGGAGAAGAGTATTATGTGCTATCATTTAAACCTAGAGTAACTAAGGCTGGAAAGAAAATGGCTCATATGATTGTTGTTAATTCTGATCGTGAAATGAAACCTATTATAGTTTTTCCTAGACAATTTTCTGAAGGCTATATGAAGTGTGAGCCAGGAACTGTATCCAAAATGACATTTGGAAAATCAGAAGATGGTTCCTTAATACTGAATGAGGTAGTTAAATAATGTCAATAAAGATAGAAGAGTTCTTATCACAACTAGATCCTAGTTTAAGAAAAAGATTAAGCAACGCTACAGACGTTGAGGTTATAAAGCAAAAGACACCAAGCATAAGTCTTAACAATGCACTAAAGGGTGGGTTTGCATACGGAAGACAAGTATTGGTTTGGGGCAATAAGTCTGCAGGCAAGTCATCATTTTGTTTACAGATGATTGGAGAAGCACAAAAAGAAGGAAAGTTATGTGCATGGATAGATGCAGAGCAATCATTTGATCCAGAGTGGGCTAAAAAACTTGGGGTAGACACAGATAAATTAGTATACTCTGCTGCTAAAACTATTAATGATATGGTAGATGTTGCTACTCAACTAATGAAAGCAAAGATAGATATCATAGTAGTAGACTCTATATCTGCATTGCTACCTGCTATTTATTTTGAAAAAGATTCTAATGAACTAAAGGCTTTAGAGAACACTAAGCAAATTGGTGCTGAGGCAAAAGATATGACCAACGCTGTTAAGATGCTTAACTATGCTAATAATCAAGATGGTCAAACACTTTTAGTATTAATATCACAATTAAGAAATAATATTGGTGCAATGTATGCATCTCATATGCCAACAGGTGGATTAGCAGTTAAGTTTTTCTCTAGCACCGTAGTAAAACTATGGTCAAGTGATTCTGATAACAACGCATTAAAGTCAAAGATTACAGTAGGAGATAAATTAATTGAAGGCAAGGTTGGAAGAAAAGTTAACTGGCATATTGACTTCAATAAGACTGGGCCAGGATTCCTTGCAGGAGAATATGATTTTTATTTTGATGGAGATACCATTGGAGTGGATAAGGTAGCAGACCTTGTAGATACCGCAGAACTTATAGGAACCATTGAAAAGGGTGGTGCCTGGTATACAGTTCTAGGTGAGAGATTACAGGGTAGAGCAAAAGTAATTGAATACCTAAAAGAAAACCCAGAGAAACTAAAAGAACTTGAATCAACAATTAAATAATAAATATACCTTATATCCTGGTAAATTTGTTTGTCATACATGTAAAGCAATAGCAGCAACAGCAAGAATGTATAAAGAAACACAAGAGTTAACGTGGATGTGTGCTGAAAAGCATTTATCTAAAGTTAGTTTTAACATAAAGGGGTATTGATGAGTGAGCGTTCAGAACTAAAACGTATTGGTGCTAAGCCTCATGTCAATTCAGGTAGAGGACCAGTCAAGGCTGACGGATCGTTGGATGACTTCGTTGTAGATGTCAAAGAATATTCTAAATCCTACTCTGTCAGCCAAGACTCTTGGGCTAAGATTGTCTCAGATACAATGAAGGTAGATAGAAAAAAAGATCCAGTATTGATGGTAGTGCTTGGATCAGGGCACAAAAAGGTAAGACTTGCTATAATTGAGTGGGAAGTATTTGAACAGTTAAGAGAGAAGCAATGATGGAACCAACGGTAGAGTTACTTAATAAACTAACATCTTTTAATGAGATGTCTGAATATATGCAAGATGAAGAGTTTGAAAAAACACTTGGTATAGTTGCAAAGTTAATAGTTAATCCAGACGTTCCAGCAGCAAAAGCAACCCTGCTAATTACACAATTACAAGCCTACTCTGCAAAATTTGCAATGATGGCTGCATGGTACTCACATGTAAAGAAAGACGATAGGGCTAAAAAGAATATGTACTATGCAATTAGAGAAGCAACAGATAAACTTGTTGACGCACTTAAATATAGTGTAAGGAACTTTTAATGACAAAGGGATTAGTAAATAAGATGGTCAAGAAAAAAGAACCAACTATGGATTTAAGTAAGATTGCAGATCATATTCATGAAGGACACATGAAGGTGTCTAGCAAGGCTGGCTTTATGAAAAAGAAAACATTTAGTCCATCAACATTAGTTTTTGGCAATGGTCATTGTGCAAGATATTGGTACTTAGCATTTGAAGGTAACGAGTGGGAAGAAAAGAATACAGGTATTAATTATGCCAACATGAATACAGGATCTAGTAGTCATGAAAGAATTCAAGGTGCTTTAGAGGCTCAAGGAATTCTTGAGTGGAGTGAGCAACAGATAGTTAATGAAGATCCACCAATCTTTGGATATGCTGACGCTATGGTGAAGTTGGAAGAAAGATTAGTTCTTCTTGAAATTAAAACAACAAAGAACGAGGCTTTTGAATATCATAAAGCAAAGGGTACTGCTAGTTTATATCATATAGAACAACTATTAATTTATATGAAGATACTAAAGCAACAAGTAGGTGCAATTGTTTATGAGAATAAGAATACTCATGAAATATTAGTTATACCAGTAGTGGCAAATGAAGACTATGTTAAGTTTATAGACTACTTCTTTGACTGGATGCGTAAGGTTAAAAAAGCATTTGACGATAAAGAATTACCAGAAAGAGGATATAGAAAAGATTCTAAGGTATGCAAGTCTTGTCCTATAGAAAAAGTATGTGACTCTAGGGATAAAGGTGTAATAAAGATAGAAAGAAGGAAAGAACTTGAATGATAAAAT
>Ga0181358_1000047_pt1 | contig 47199 bp, 81 predicted proteins | sample Fa13VDMM110SD_FD_130096 | JGI IMG/M metagenome (GOLD analysis project Ga0181358, IMG submission 130096) | Freshwater viral communities from Lake Michigan, USA - Fa13.VD.MM110.S.D | ecosystem: Environmental > Aquatic > Freshwater > Lake | place: USA: Michigan | collected 2013-09-24 | reverse complement strand
TTGACCGCATGAGCGTAGACCCCGGTTTCCGGCAAGGGGGCCGCTGGCGACAGATACTCATTTGGGATGAGCAGAGAGAGTTCAAACAGCGCGTCATCCAAACGGGAAAGCCGCCTAGTCGCATCCTGAGGCCCCATCCGTAGATTGTGACCTCTTTTCCAGAGATAGATCATCGATGCGACATTTTCCATTGCCTCATTCAGTGTAGTCATCTCGCTCATGGTGATCTCCTAGCGGGCGATGTGCGCATCGATGCCACCACCGCTCGCGCGACAAGGTGGGATGTCTCCTCGAAAGAGACTGAACGCTCCAGATGCACGGTGTCCTCTACTGCCTTACGGGACGCTGCTGCCACCCTGTCCAGCACTTCCGGATCATCAATAGCGGCCTCGGCTTTCAACCCGATCTGCACCAACATGCGAATGGCTGCTGACTTGCTGGCGATCCCGCATACACGCCGCCAGTTCTCAATCTCTCGGAGTTCGTCAGCGGTAATAACCATGTGGAGCCGCTCGGTCTCGCCTCTACCCAGTTTTGGACGTGCCATCATCTCTCTCCTAGAACATCCGCCTTGCGAGCCGACTTCGCCATCAATCGCTCCAGAGGCGAAAGGTGCTTGACCGGCACGGCACTGTCAGCCTTCACGAACTTGCCGAGATAGGCGCGTGTCGCCTTGCTCCAGACCTTCTTGCCCCATGACGTGCCGCCGTGAAACCGCCATGCGTTCTCCCGGAGCGCTGTCTTGCGGGTCTTGATATCGGCGGCGACTGTTAGCGCCTTGTCGATCTCGGCAATCAGTCTGTCGGCGCTGTCTCGCCACGTCATGCTAGCCTCCTATTTGCCGAACAAAGCAGCGAGGACCAAGATAACGGGTCCGGCGAAAATGCTGAGACATGCCATCGTCATCGCCGTCTCGAAATCCCGGCGAAGGCCAGCGCGCTGTCTGGCGATCTCCGCTCGTATCGGCGCATGAAGGCGCTCCATGGCTTCGCGCGCTGCAATGGCTTTCTCAACCCTCGCATTCGCAGCGAGGACTTCTTGCCATAGCCGATCCGTTTCCGTGCGATCGTTCATAGCGTCCGTGCCTCCTTGTTTTTCCTGATCGCATTCCCGCTGGTGATCATCACATAGCCGTCCGCGAACTCGACGCGGATGCTGTTGAACTTGCCGCGCGCCATGACATTGCAGGGCTGGCCCTTCCGGCCTTGGCGATCCCATCGGTAGATGTAGGGCATGGGGCCTATTCCTCTTCGATAGCGCGGAGCCTGTCACGGCCCGCGTCTGTGATTTGCCAAACTGCGTGCTGTCCAGAACCGCCGGTGCACTCTACAAGACCCAACCTGCATAGGTTGCGGAAAACGACGACCTGCCTGCCGAGAGCCAATGCAGATGCGTGGCCCTTGCCGTAGTCGCGAAGATCCACCAGGGCGAAGATTTGTGCGTTTGTCAGCGTCGCCATTCCAATCTCCCAAGAACGTCTGTCGAACATGCTGTGTCAACTTTTGTGTCACACGATCAATCTCGTTCGTGACTCGTTCCTGATTTCTGGCGCACGATCCGACGAGTTCGCGCCGCAATTCATTGAAGCCTCTTGCGCATTTCCGCGCTTTCCAGTAGTTCCCGAAACGGGCCACCCCTCCCCAACGAGGGAAGACTACATTACCCCTTAACGGACTGTTTTTCAACAATAATATTTTCCACTGTGCCAATCCGCGTGCCAATTCGGTCTGCCAGCGTGTCATCGTGCATCGCATGGCCATAGGTCGAGAAGACGTGTTTGGCGTCCTTCCATCCCCCCAGCTTCGCTACCGTGATCGGGTCGACGCCCGCATGCAGCATGGCCGTCGCAAAGCCGTGACGGCACGCATGGTAGGACAGAGGCTTGATCCCAGCCCGCTTGATTGCCGCCCGCCACAACGGCTTTGCCGTGTCGCGTGACGAGTATTTGAACACCTTCGCCCCTGGTTCACGGTTGCTCGGGATGTTAGCGATTGCGGCCACGAGCGCAGGCGGCAGATGGGCGCGGCGCTCTGCCCCGATCTTCGTCTGCTTGATGAGCGCGCGCCGGGATGCGAGGTCGATATCAGACCAGCGAACGGCAAGGGCTTCCGAGACTCGCGCGCCTGTCAGGAACATGAAGCAGGCCAGGGCGCCAAGGTGTGGCGAGGCTACGGCCATGAAGGCTTGCACCCACTCCCATGTCGCGGGTTCCTTTTCGACGGTCACCACTGGAAACCGGCTGACCTTCATTTGCCCGCATAGATCGAGGCTCGCCGCGAAATTGATGATGGCCTGCGTCGGCACGATGACTTGACGATTGCGCGTGGCGCCCGATGCTTTAGGGTGCAGCACGATGGCAGATTGGCGGATTGCTCCACTCTTGATGTTGCGCACTGGCGTATTTTTCCAGTATGCTGCGACACGCGAGATGAACCGGTCGGGCTTCTCGGCATTGAGATACATGATCGCCGCCTGCGCAAATGTCAGCGTTTCTTGCTTCCCATCGGGATGACGGTTCCGGGCGTCATGCTCGATCTTGGCGATGAACTGGAGTGCTTTCTCCTTGTCAGCATGTCCTGTAGATCCGCGTAGTCGCCGCTTGGCAACGGTCCCCCGGTAGTGCCAGATTTCGCCGCGTTTGAAGTGTTTGAGGGACATGGCCGGCTCGCTTCCAGAATGGCCTGCACATCGTCAGGCATTAAGAACATAGTCTTGCCGAAGATGCGACACGCGCCAAGGTCTCTGGCGAGTTTTCGCACATGCCGCGACGAACAGCCGATCTCGTCTGCCAACTGCTCGGGGGTCACCCGCTCGATTGCAAGCGCCCTCATCTCCGCTCGTCCCTATCGAAATGCTCGTCTGTCATCTCTCCATCGATAGTCGGGAGAAGGCCGAACTCAGCCAGGATCGCGTCGGACGCTTTGATGCCGAGCGAGACGTGCCGTGTTTCGGAGCAGACGCGGTAGGCGATTTGCGCGGCTCGCCGTGCTGCGATCTGTTCGCGTGTCGCGGTCATGCGTCACCTTCCTTTCGGTCTGCGAGGGCGCGGAGAGTGGCGGCCTCGGCTTTGAGCCGCTCAACTTCGGAAGCAAAGAATTTCTCGGCCTCCGCATAGTCCTCGTTCATTTGCGTGAGATAACCCTGCCAAAAAAGCGGTAGGTCGCTAAAGCTCGCGTGGCTGAACCTTTCGGGCTTCCGCTTGTGTTTTCGCCTGAACAAATTCAGAATATAGTTAGCCAAGAAAATTGGGCGCGACTGCGCTGCGTCTCTAACTGCTCTTGCCCATGTGCGCCTCTTCATAGTCATGGCTACTTCCTCAGAGCGGATCGGGCTGCAAGCGCGGCATAACGGTCGCGGGACTCAATGAGCTTCTCGATGCTTTTCTGGAGCCTTTCGGGAGTATACATCGGCGAGCCGTCACCGTATGACGCGGCGGCTTTCCAGCGGAGGATCTCGCGCTCCAGTTGCTCTACCCGTGCCTGACAGGAGGCGCGATCGGCGGTGAGGGCGCGGGCGATGGCTTCGATGAGTTGGATTTCTGCCTCAGACGCGCCGTCACGCCAGTTCGGCAGCAACACGTCGACGTGCATATTCGACTGCGGGTTGTTCGCGAGGTAGTATGCGGACAGGGCCTCCCGCGCCAGCTTCATTACTTCGGGGGAGAGGGCGTCAGTCGGCATGGTGATAACTCCCGCATTTGGTGCATTGGTAAGAAGGCCCTGCCGCACCTAGTCTGATGAAGCGGCAGACCTTCCAATCGTGTCGGCAAAGCATCTGCTTGATGCGCGTCCAAAGGCGTCTCATTCTGCCTTCTCCTGCTTGGTAGCGCTGGAACGGATGGCTCGAACGGCGATGTCGTGAAACGTCGCCTGGAATTTGTCGATCAGCTTGTCTTCGACAAAGCCGTCGATATCGAAGCCGATGACCTCCATGCGGTCGGTCAGATCTTCGGCAGTCTTGTCGTGGACTAGCGCGTAATCGGGCTCGTGATTCATGCGCACATGGTCTGGATCGACCCCACGCAACGCCGCCACATATGCCGTCGTCATGGCTGCGTGGTGGTGCGCTTTCAGCGACCCGTTGGATCGCGCCCGCGTGTTGGCGAGGAGGTATTGCGCCGCGTTGACCCGCAGATGCATCGCCATGGCTGCTCGGAACGCCCCCTCGATCTCGGCTATCCGAGTGAGGGCTGCGGAGAGGGAGCGTTCCAGACCCACGACATAGCTTTGAATGCCGCCGACTGATGACGTGGCGCTCTTGTGCTCCTCAGGGACAGTTGCTCGCAAGATCCGGTCCATCGTTGCGATCGTCGCCTTCGCCTCGTCTCGCTCTGCTATGAGGGTGGCGACCCGCTCACGAAGCTCATGCCCTTCGCGACCGAATGTGTCGGCGATCTTGCGCGCGTCATCGCGCTGTGCAGCCACAGCAATAAGTGAACTCACAGCCGACTCGACAACCTCGAACGGCGCCTGGCCTTTCCCGACTGCAATTTCGCCCATGGTCTGAGCGGTCTTCAGCATGAAAGCCACGCCGTTCAACCGATCTACCAGCGCCTCCAGTCCGGAGGGAACGACAGGGGATGGGGCGGGGTGGGTCTTCCACACGGCAAAGCCGACCAATCGCCCGTCATCCATAGCAACGTGCTTGTCGATCCAGTGATGCACGCCGTCGAACACCGGAACAGCCACATACGGCACGTCCTCGAATGTCGCCTCGGTTATGCCGGCCTCTTCGTTGACGATCACGCAGGGCTTGAACGCCACCGGCTCCGCAGCCTCCGCCACCAATAGGGCGGGGATGAGGGCGGACTTGATGCGAGCTTCGTAGTCGGCCTGTGCAGCGGCTTTGGCGGCGGTTACAGATGCGAATTGCCCCTTGAACCAGTTCGGGCCGTCTACGTAATATGCTGTGGTTGGGCTATAACTGAACGCGTCAGTGGTGATGACGTAGCCGCCAAATGGCGTGTCGGCCTCATCGAATTCGTCCTCGCTTCCGGGCTTCGCGACGCGCGTCCACTCCAACGGCTTCACCTCCGCCGTCCCGGCCTTCTGCCCTACGGCAGAGAGGTAGGCGGAGAGATCCGCAAGATGCGAGGCGACGGAGAAGCTACCATGCCCGCAATAATCTAAGCGGACATCGCCGAGCTTGTCATCGACATAGTCTGCGACGATTTTGTTGCGGGCAACCATCTCGGCCAAGCCCTTCTCATCCAGGCCGCTCATGAGCGTGTCTCCGGGGCTGGAGGGACGGGAAGCGGGCGCCATGCAACTGTGCGAAAATGCTCGCCAGAAAAGCCGGGGTCGGGCTTGCAGGTTCTGGCGTCGCAAAGGCGCTTGGCCTCATCCACGTAGGCAGGATAGGTTTCCCGCTGACGGTCGCCGAACATGGGCTGACCATTCCTCCGTTCAACTGCGATCAAGATCGTCGCGTCTCTCGGCAGAGTGGCCATGTCCGTCCGCCACCCCTGCTCCCCGGACGCTAGAGCGGCGAGGATCGCGTATGCGTGGGCTTGCTCGGAACTCATATCGTGACGGTCGGCAACCTCGTTCGTCCGGTTGACCAGCACATGAAGCCAATCCGGCCACTCGTCACAGTTCCATGCGCGGCTTTGCAGTTCGGCCTCGCGTGCGCTCTCCAGCGCCTTCCTTGCGTCAGTCATCATTGCCTCCTACGGGTTGCCAGAGCGCCGGACGGCGTTCGATGCTGTTGATGATGATGATGCCAAGCCCAACGTCTGGGCAGGCAGCGTGAAGCGCCAGAGCCAGGATGCACGGGTCAATCCCGACTGATCGCCAGTAGGCGCGCTCGTTCATCGTGTGCTGCCGGCGGTGTTCGTCGGGGTGCAGCGGAACTGCCCAGCGGTCAGATTCCTTCGCCGACATGCCCCGACCCAGCTTGCCATAGCGGGGATCTGGATATGAGATATGCGCGGCCTCGACCGGCGTCTTTCCCGACACGATGCACGGCAGAGAATGCAGGTAGGACAGATAGTCCTTGTCCTTCACAGGCTTGGATTTCTTGCCGGTTGGCTGGTGCGAGAACGCTGTATCGGGCCGGCGGATTGCGAGGGCCATCGCTCTAATCCCTTCCCTGAAGGGCGGCACGACCGGCGGGAAGCAGTTCGCGCTTGAGGCATGAAAGTTGATGTTCAAGCGCCGGAATCCACGCCTCGGCACTGGCGCGATACTCGTCATTGTCACTCGCGCGGTGCATGTTGGTGAGCGCCACGACATTCAACAGGTCGCGGATCATCGTAGACGCGTGAACCGAAGCCATTTCCATCAGACCAATCCTCCAGTGAGTTCACAGACATCCCGCCCCATACCGTCATTGGCTGGGAGAAGTTCGCGCTCCAGTTCGGCGCATAGCCAGTCGGTCAAAACCTCATCTGCAAGCTGCTGGTGCTTTGCCTCGTAGGTTGCGAGACGACGCTTTGAACGGCGGGCTGAGGAAGGGGCGACGGAGAGGTTCATCACGCAGCTTTCCTTTCGGGGTTGAATGCATAGCGATCCGGCGGAATGGTCAGCACCACGCCAATCTCGGCATGACGGCGGAACACGATGTCGAGATACCGGCTCATCTGTTCGACGTTCAGCAAACTGGTGACCGGTAGTTCCGTGTCGCGGATCAGCCGCAACTTATCGGCGTAGGCGAGGGGCCGGATCAGCCGGTCATAGGTGGCGCGGAACTTCTCCTGCTCCGCGCGAAGGATCGGAACGCCGACCTCCAGTTTGCACCTGGCGCGCACGTCTTCCCGGTCCTCACCTGTCTGGTCGCTGATCTCGACATACCATTTGAATGCGAGGCGGTTCTGTTCCGACGAGCGGTCACGCCCTTCCGTGATATCCACCGTGAACGGGCGTTTCCGGCCGTCCAGGTAGACCTTCAGCAGAGCCAGATCGTCTTGGTTCTTTACGGAGCGCGTGACCATCTCTCAGCCCTCAGAACGGCAGGTCGTCTACGAGTTCCGCGTCTCCCGGCGCAAAGTCACGCTGGCCGGCGGGGAGCGGAGACTGGTCATATCGGGTGGTGCCGCCGGACTGATTGGCGTAGCCGTTCGACTTGGCGGGCGCGAAGATCGCCTTGTATTCCGGCGTCTCGGAAATGAACGCCTTCAGCTTGTCGGACAGGCTGTCGAACACCATGCGGTCGAACCGCGTCGGGTCGAGAGACAGGTAGACCGGAGCGTTGATGGCGTCGGGCATGTTGACGCCCTTCATGGCCGTCCCGATGCTGGCGATGTTCGAATAGTTCTTGTTGTCATGCTCGCTGTGAACGATCGTCAGCGTGGCAGGGACACCAAGCAGGTTGCGCACATCGAAGCCGCCGGGGCCGAAGTCGCTGTCGTTGAACTTGCGCCCGCGCCAGGATTCCAGATCCTTGCGCATGTTCGCCTTCTCGTGCGTGGACCACGTATAGCGCTTGTGAATGGTGAACGGCTTGCCCGCCCATTCGCCGTCGCTCATCAGTTCGGTCGGCAGTTCGAAGCCAATCATAACGAGGCGCTTCAGGCCCTTGCTTTCGCCCTGATAGACCTGTTCATGGCTTCCGAGATCGATGAACCGATAGCAGCGGGCCATGAAGGTCCCGGCTGGCGTCTGTTCAAAATTACCACCTTCATTCTTTGGCAGTTCCATTTCCGTTTTCCTTTTTGCTGTCCTTTGGGTAGTCACTTCGTCCTGATTGTCAGGCCGTCTTTCCCGAAGCCAAGTTCGGCTCCCGGGATCTCGTCGCCGCGCTCCAGCGCAGCCTTGATTGCGGTTTTGTCCGGCTCCCGCTTGATGCGGACGTAGCCTTGCGGGATGTCGTCGGCGTTGATGATGTTCACCACGACGCGCGGGTCGGTCAGCGAGAGTGTCGCCTGTGGCAGCGCCAGTTTCGGAAGGTGACCGACCTCCATGATCGACTTGATGAGCAACTTCATCGCTTCGGCTTTGCGGTCGTAGCGGTCGCGGCGGACGGTCAGTGCATCGATGTGCGAGTTGATGCCGGCAACCATCGCGGTCGCCTCCATGCGCTCGTCCAGAGCCTTGCCGATCACCTTCAGAGCGTCCGTCTCAGCTTCGATCATGTCGAGCCGGAGGGTTTCGTCCTCGCTCAATTCAGGGTATGCTGACAGCAGCTTGTCGATCTCGGCACGGACGAACCCTGCTTGCAGAAATGGGGCGTTCATCACCATGTCCTCGCGAAATTCAGGTGGGTTTTTGCCTCGCGCCAAAGCCGTCTGGCCTCGGTCGCGTAGTGGGCGTATCGAGCGTGGTTGTTCTCGCGCTCGGCTTGCAGGGCTTCCCGACGCGCCCGCCACGAAAGACGGCGCTGCGTCTGCGAAAGACTGAACCACGCTTCGCGTTGCGCCTCGCGATTGTGTCGCCGCACCAGGACAGCAGAGGCTTCGTCGTGCTTGGTGATGGCGTTCACAACGGTCCTCCTGCATAAAGCCCAGCGGCAATGAAGGAGGCGCAGAGGATCGCGCACGTAACCCAATGATGGCGTGCCAGCCACTCGCAGGCGTTGTTGAGAAGTTCGTCGGCGCGGTTCATGGAGTCACCACGCGGTAGGCGATGATGTCGGAGTCGGACATTCTCGGGTCATGCGACCAGTCGAAGCACGTCGCCTCGTCGGCGGTATGCCTCACACCCGGATTGCCGCGATACTTGCGCTCGACCAGAACGTTGCCGGCAACCGGACACTCCCCGCCCTTCCACTCGATCCACCCGTCTGCTGTCGTCTGTTCCTTTGACTCGGAGAGAACGGCGCGGGCTATGCGCTGCGCTTCACTCCAGCGATGAACTCTGCGGATGTGATGCAGCCCGTCTGCGATCTGCTCCAGCGCCTTCCTGAGCCGTTCGCGTTCTGCTTCCCAGCCGGATACGGGGGAGGTGTTCATCAGATCGTCTCCAGTCTTGCGCTGCAAAATCCAAGCTTCCGCCAGAACGCGACATTCGCGACGGCATCGGTTCGGCGGGTGAAAGGCCCGCTGCAAAAGAGCGGAGGCAATACGCGGTCGCTGATAGGGGTGACGAGAACTTGATAGGCCATCACCGTCTCCATCCAGAAGCGCGCGGATACACACCTGTGTTCATGCAAAAGTCCCCGTCAGGCTCGTCGCGGTCCTCGTCCTCGTCGTATGGCTCCAGCTCAAGCTCTTCCGGCGAAAACCCGTTCTGCAAAGCCCGCAGCGTGAAGCCGTAGACCTCGTAGAGTTCGCGGTTGACCGACACGACATACCGGGTGGTGCCGCCATTGAACTCAGACGAGCAGACCCGAACATCCTGGCGAGGCCGGCCCATGAGGGCGTTCGCAAGATCCGTGGTTGTGGTGCGGAAGGGAGCGTTCATTTCGTTTCCTCAACGTCTGCTGCGTGCATGAACTCGCGGACATCGGAGCGCCCAAAGCGAAGGTTGCCCGCCGTCGAAAGGATGGAACGATGGCGCTTCGGCATCGACGCAACCATGTCGGCGAAGCGTTCGATGCGGCCTGCCAGCCTGTGCATCTCCATGTCGAGATCGTTGGCCTCATCCTGGATTTTCGTCCGCTCGCGGTTCATGGCGCTACAGCCTCAATCAGTTTCTTGATGTGCTGTGAGGCCATGTTCCAACCGTCCTGCGTCCCGCCGTTGTCGTAGGAACCGGACGGGCCTTCGCCCCAGACATCGTCGGCAATCTTCGCAGCGCGCTCGGAAGCCTGGAGCCAGCCCTCGACGAACTCGCGAGCCGCCAGCATCTTCGTGCGGCGCTCGGCTTCGTTCTCGTAGGACCATCCGCGCAACTCCTTGCCGTCGAGCGTGACGGTGATTTCGTCGCGGTCATTGTCTTTGATGCGGGGAGCGTTCATGGCGCGTCAGCCTCCCGTTGCCTTGAGAGCGGCGCGGGCGGCGAGCATGGCGTCGGCCATCTGGTAGGCTTGCCTTGCCAGCATTTCGCGGTTCTCTAAGTTCGGCCATCCGGTGCCGATGTGCGGAAGCATCTGCCCTGCGAACCAGTCGCGAAGGGACATGCCACTCGACTGCACCCAGCTAGGATGCCCGTCCGCTGATTCAAACGAATGGGGAAAGGCTGGTCCGTCGTTTTGTTTCGCGTCCATGATCTTGCTCTCCGTAGGTGGATTGGGGGTCAGAGCGAATTGCCGTAGTCGTCGGCGCGCTGCCGCAATTCGATGCGATGCAAACCAATCGCCTTTGATGCCTGTCCTTCGGAAAGGACGCCCTCGACGTGAAGGCGAACCAAGACATCCCGCATGCGCTCACAGTCGGCACATGGCCCGCTGGCGCGGCTGTAACTGCTGTTGTGTCCATGCACCCCGTATTTGGCGCGACGGGTCTGCCAGGCGCGCTTGCGAATGGAGGAAATCGTCTCGGTCGTCATCTTCGTCTCCATCTGCTTTGTTCGATGGCCAGATACTGGCCGGGGATCAGGACAGGAATGTCGTGGTGAGGATCACGCCGATGTGGAGGTAGGACATGTCGATCAGACCACCATCCGCAGCGGGCAACCATCGCTTCTCATGCTTCCAATATGCTCGGGCGTCGGCCTCTGACGGCCAGCGGGTCTCGTAATCGTAGGTGCCGAAGCACTGGCCGGTTGCGGCGTCGAACTTTTCTTCGCGGAGCCTGAGCATCACGCGGCCCTCACGATCGGGGCCATGGAATAATTGCCCCAAGGGCGGACGAACTCGACGCCATCGTAGGAGCTGATGCGCAGTTTCTTGCCCTCGGTGGTGAGGATGGTCTTCGCCGTGCGGTCGGCCACGCGGACGGTAATGATGCAGTTCGCGTCACCGATGGAGCGGGTGGTGTAAGTGTGGCCTGCGGTGAAGGTGGTCATTGGGGCGGCTCCGGTTGGCTTGTTCGATGGAGTGACAATACCAGATTGGAATGGACATGCAATACCAAATCGGTATAAAAGATGTCGCATGGATGAAAAAGTTTCAGCGGCCCAGGTCGCGTATCGGGAATCACGGGACTTTGGCGAGGATCGCCGGGACTGGATGCGGCTTGTTATCGGCCATACCGAGATCGAGCCGAACCACAAGCTGGTGGGTGTCGCCATCGCTCTGCGGATGAACCACAGGACGGAACACAGCTATCCGAAAATATCGCGAATCGCTCTCGACGCCAATTGCAGCGTGCGAACGGTCATCCGTGCGATCAAGGTTCTGGAGGCGGAGGGACTGCTAAAGGTCTACCACCGCAAGCGTGGCGTGAACCGATATGAGATGGCCTTGCCGTGGGTTTAATGTGCCACGCATGTCACTTCTCAAATGTGACACTGGTGGCACACTAAGATAGAAGGTGGAAGATAGAAGGTATCTTCTTCTCGTAGGGTAAGAGGCTTATGAGGATAAGCGCTAGGACAACAGCCCATCAAAAGCGATAGGCTCCCATTTCCCGATAACGACCCCCGCCACGGTAATTTCGGTGTCCTCGTCTCCGTTCAAGGCAATCGGCTTGTGCACAGGATTTGACGACTGCGGCAGCAAAAATCGGTCGCCCAGCTTCTTGATTGTCGTCTCAACCAGCTGCCTGCCGGCCAATGTGCGGCGAATATGGAGGATCATCCCCGGTTTCAGAGCAAGGCCACTCTCCGCGAAATCGACGCAGGTCACATATGATCCGTCGCGAAACAGCAGATCCATTGAATCGCCAGAAACCAGCAGCGCGTATTGCCTGGCGCGCATGAACTGAGGATGGCGCGCAACAGGGATGAAATCAGGCTCTACCTCATCGATCATGGTTATGTCTAACCAGTCGCCCGCTCGGCTGGTGCCAGCAACGGGCAACCCGGCTACCTCCCGCTCCGAGTCGTCCCTTTCCTCATGTTCGAACAAAAGAGACTCGGCTGAAACGCCTAAATGTTGTGCAATCCGTTTAGCCCATTGTTTGGTTAACGAGCGCTCTCCGGATTCAAGCCGTTTTATCTGAGGCTGGGACGTGCCGACGAGGCGGGCAAGTTCGGCCTGCGTCAAACCACGCTTCGCGCGCAAATCCCGGATGTTCATCATGGGCGGCTACCTACCGCTCAGGTGTGTCATATTCAAAAACCAAGTTGGTATATTTTGCGCTTGCAAGGCCGATACCGTTCTGGTATCAAAGCCCTTATGAAGCTCGAAACCTTCCTCGCCACGAATAGCAAAAGCCCTGGCTGGCTCGCTGAGCAGATCGGCGTCAAGCAGCCCACGGTTTCCCGATACATCCGCAACGCGCGGTTCCCCGATCCTGAGATGATCGAGCGGATAGCCATCGCCACGCGCAACAAGGTCACGGTTGCTGACTGGTATGCGCAGGCGGCGGAAGCCCGTGCGTCGAAGGCTGAGAGCGCAGCCGCATGAACATTCAATCGGCGATCCGGGTCGCTGCCCGCAAAGAAAAAGGCGGGTCGCCCGAAGACGCCCGCCAAGAGGCAAATCACATGCATGGTGTAATGGAAGCACGAACGTCTCGCAATGCCGTTCCCGATATCGCCCCCTTCAATTTGGTGTCGGAGAACAAGAAGCTTGGTATCTGGCTTGACCGCCTGATTGCCGACTCGAACTCCAAGGGGAAGCCGACCGCTCACGTCGTCAAACTGACGCCAGAACTGGCGAAGATCCTGCTGGATCGCAATGCTGACAACCGCAAGGTGAACGAGTCGGCGGTTGAACGCTACGCCTACGAGATCGACGGCGGGCGCTGGGCCTTCAACGGTGAGCCGATCATCGTCGCGGCGGATGGTTCGCTCAATGACGGTCAGCACCGTTCGCTGGCAGTTGTTCGCGCGGACAAGCCGATCGATGTGGTGATGATCGTCGGCGTGGAACGCGAGACGCGGACTACCCTCGATCAGGGACGGATGCGGTCTGCCGGCGACTATCTGGCGATGGAAGGCCACACCAACACGATCAATCTGGCCACGGCTGCGCAGTATGCGTGGCAATATCTCACCTATGGCCGGATTAACCCGAAGGGAAGCCGCGCGACCAAGAGCGAAATCATCTCTTTCGTCGCCAGTCACCCCTCCCTCCAGCGCTCGGTCAGCCTCTTCGAAATGAAGAAGACCCGCTACCTGGGTGGTCATGCGGTATTCGCATTCTGCCATTTCGCCATCGGCCAGATCGGTCGCCGCGAAGACGTGGACCAGTTCTTCTTCGCGATGATCGAAGGCTCGAACCTGCCGAAAGGAGATCCGGCCCTCTATGCCCGCAACCGGCTCTTGCTGATGACGGGTTCGCGCGAACAGAACGCTAAGGCGGAACTCATTTTCCGCTGCTGGAATGCCTTCCGCAAGGGCGAAGTGGTCAGCCGCTTCCACCTCTCTGATGCTGTTCTTCCGGTTCTGGAGGCATAATCCATGATCCGCGACATTCCCATTGAGAACATCATTCTTCGTTCGGACGCGCGTGCGATTGACGAGTCGGCGGTTGCCGGTCTGGTCGAGAGCATTGCCAATGTCGGGCTGATCAACCCGATCCGCGTCCGTGCGGTTGGTGACCAGTGGGAGACAATAGCCGGGGCGCACAGGCTCACCGCCTGCAGGCGCCTCGGCCTCGCGGACATCGCCTGCATGGTTGTCACGGATGACGATCTCCATGCCGAACTGGCGATGATCGATGAGAACCTTTGCCGCGCCGAACTGACGCCTTCCGATAGGGCGCAACAGACCGCGCGCCGGAAAGCGATCTATCTCGAACTGCATCCTGAGACAGAACATGGTGTCGCGGGCGCGGGTGCGCGGTGGAATGCAGATGGCAACTTGCAAACTGCATCTTTTGCGTCCGAAACAGCCCGCATCACAGGGCGGGATAAGAGTTCGGTATCGAGGGATGTGTCGCGCGGCGAGAAGATTTTTGAGCCGGTGTTCGACCTCATTCGGGGCACGAAACTCGACAACGGGTCTTATCTCGACCGCATCAAGAAGTTGTCGCCAAGCGAACAGATGTATGCGGCGAAGCGCGACTTGGCCGAGATCGCGCGTCGGGAACGGGACGACAAGCGCAGCAGCAAGAAGCTTGCACTTGACGCCGATATTCGCCAGCGCGCCGCCAAAGAGGTTGCGGAGCTGATTGCTGAATATGTCCCCGCCGAAGCATGGGAACATTTCAAATCCAACATCGCGGTAACGACTTCCAAGGAGGTCTTGACCGCCTTCACCAATATCACGGGCGCGTCCGTTCTCGGCGGCAAGAGGGCTGCATAAATGTTTGTTTATGTCCTGAAAAACGCAAGCATGCCCGGTCTCTACAAGATCGGCAGGTCGGCTTACCCGGATCGCAGGGTCGCGGAAATATCCAGCGCGACCGGTGTCCCGACGCCGTTCGAGATCGTCGCGATGGTGGACTGCGAGTCCGCCGCTCATTCTCAATCTGCTGAGGAAATTGCTCATCGGATGCTTGCCAGTTTCCGCGTTAACGCTGCGCGGGAGTTCTTTGAATTGGAGCACGAAAATCACGCCATCCAGGCAGTCCACATAGCTGCAATTGCTGCGAAGGGTTTCTTGGTTCCTAGCGAGGTCATCGGGCTTCTGAGCGTTGTCCGCGCGTTCCCTCCTTATGGTGAATCCGTCATGGATCGGAGTGCCGCCTGATGTCCATGATCCCAATCCCTCAAGAGACATTCCGCTCCGCAATGAAGGCGGAACCCTCTCACAAGCCTCCGATGAACCGCTGGGCACCGCTTGGCATTGTCATCACCAGCTTTGTTCTTTGGGGCTGTCTGTATCGGCTCGCCCTGGCCTTCGCGGCTGCGATGGGGTGGCTGTGATGGATTGGGAACCTCGCGTCGGGATGAAAGTCGTGTGCGTTGACGGCACACGAAACGATAAATGTGATGGCCCAGAGGTTTGGCCCACTAAGGCCAGCGTCTATACCATCCGGGGCATTCGAAGGTCCGCGTTTTACGGCACGACCCAAATCTACCTGGCGGAGATCAACAATCCACCGCTTCGTTATTGGGACGAGCCAGAGCCATACGAGGGCGCTTTCAACGTCAGCCGCTTCAAGCCTCTCCGTGAGCGCAAGAGCGACATCTCCGTCTTCCGCGCCATGCTGGTCAATCCTCCAAAGGAACTGGTCCCCGCCTCCTACGAGATGCCGAATAGGAGCTTGGAATGAGCCCCCTCGCAACACTGATGGGTTTGGCATTCGCAGTTTTCGTAGCGGTGGTCGTTGCGATGTTTGCGGTTCTGGCTTGGCGCGCTGTCGCCGACGCCATTGAGCGGCCCGGAACCCCTGATGGGGGCGATAAATGATCCCCTCATCCCCCATCCCGCTGCTTACCCTCCCGCGCGTTTCCCTGCGCGCTCGCAGCGGGCAACTCGGCATTGAGCGCGTCGTGCGCTCTGCCGTCTTTCTTCACGGCGTGGAGCGCAAACGTCATCTGACCAGTTGCGCGATCTGTCACCGACCCATCCATGTCCACGTCGGGACGGATGGCATGGGTCATTTCCTTACGATGTCTAAACACGCCGCAATCCGGAAATCGGGATTCATCAAGCCCATCCGTCTGAAATTCGCTCGGACTGCAATCCGAGTTTGCCGGAACGACTGCAATCGCTCGGGCCTTTCGATCATCAAGCATCTTCAACAGCCGCCTCGCATCGGCGGCGTAGTCAACAGGTTCCCTTTCGTCGGTTCGTTCGCTGCTCATGGGTCAAATCATGCAGCGAAAGGATTTCCAAATGGCAGAAAAGCAGAGGCGTGATCGTGAAATCTCACGGCGCGAAACGGAAAAAATGCGTGTTGAGTTGATAGCAGAGGAAATGTCGCTGGCGGTTCGCCTCCTCGGCGGGACGGGTCCGGCGCTGGTCCAGAACAACAAGGCGGCGCGGACGACACGGCTTCCCGTGACAGTCATCGAACGCCTGCGGTGGAGGAAATTCAAGCGCATCCCTGCTGACATCGCGGACACCGTTCGCGAGGCAGTCGAGCGCCACAACGAGGAAGGTCTAGCCCGTGCGAAACACGAAGCATTCATTGCCAGGAAACAAGCCACCCTCGCTGCTGCGCGCCTTAGGGAAATCGATCCTGATTTTTACGGGCCGGAGATTGATCGGCTGGGGAACGTCAGCGACGGCGCTTGGTCAACGTCTCATCGAATGGGCGGAGAGTGACAGATGACCGTCTATTTCATCCAGAGCAAGACGGACGACTCCTGTGTGAAGATTGGCTTCACGCAGGATCTCGCCGCCCGCGTGAAGAACCTGTCTGTCAGCCATGCAAACGGCGTGGCGGTGTTGGCTACGATGCCAGGTGGAAAGGAAACGGAATCCTACCTGCATGATCTCCTCGCTGAGCATCGTATCGGTGGCGAGTGGTTCCGCTGCTCTGATCAGGTCCGCGATCTGATCCGCGATGTCCAGAACGGCACTCTTCCAAGAATGCCGTTCCAAGACGGCGGCGCAACGATGAGGCGGGCAACTTCAGAATATTCGAAGGATGCTGTCGAGATGGCGAGGCAAATGGCCTTGGCGCTGACAAACGGCGAGTTCCGAGGGATTGGTGACACCGCAGACGCCGCTCGGCACAGAGTAGAGCAGAAGACTGGCTTCCCAGCCGCATGGCTCCACCGGCTTCAATATCGCCAAGTGAATGATGTCCCTGCCGGCGTCTACCTGCATCTGGTCGAAATCACAGATGCGAAGGCCGCACGGGGTTCGAAGATTCTTTGGCTGGCTGATTTTGTGGCTGGCGCGAAAGACGGGAAGGGGGAAGTAGGCTGATGAACAGCATCGATCAGCAGATTATCGCGGCGGTCCTCCGGTCAATGGAGGACCAGCCAGACGACTGGCAGACTGACAAGTGGAGTGTGTCGAACAAGAGATTAGGCGCGAGGGTGTGGCTTGCGAACAACCGCTGTGGACTGGACATCAGGGTCGGCGATTACAAAATCGGCGGGGTGACGTTTGCGTCAAGCCTTTTCGGGATGCTGATCCCGTGGCGGATAGCGGTCTATGCCGCCGGTCGGAAGTTGCAAGACCGACTTCTCAGCGGGCAACCGGACATCGCCTCCCTACGTCGCAACGCTCTGAAGCGCGTTCAGACACCAGCATAACCACCCCCGTCGCTATGAGGCGGCGGCTAACTGGATCGAAGGGGAATGAGATGAGAGAGGCAGCGTTCATCGAAGTTGAAGCGGGCGTTCGATATTGGGAAGACGCCCGAGTCAACTATGTCACGGATGAGGACGGGAGCCTTATCCCCTTCCGCTCCGGGGACTGCTGGTGTCCGAACATTGATCTCCGCACTGGCAAGGTCGTCGGGTGGCCGGAAGGTGTTGAAGCGGACATCCACTACAAGGTCTGCGATGCGGGGCGCTACTGGCTTCTAGATGAGGCCGGCGAACGCATTGCAGAGCGTGATGGCTACGTTCCGGGCGATTACCTCTGCCACGGCGACAACGGCTATGGCGACTACATCATCATGACCATCGACGGCTCTGGCGCAATCGCCAATTACCGCCGACCGCCCGACGACAAAGCCGGTTGGTCGCCGATCCCTGAGTAACCCGTTCCGAGTGGCCCGCAACCCGCCCTAGAGGTTGCATCTCGACAAGGCCCGAATGGGCAGGGGTGGGGAATGGAAGACGAAGAACGCCTGATCACCGGTCCGTCCTGGATTCCTAGCGACTGGCTAGCTTTCACCATCGCTCTGATCGTCTTCCTGATCTCTGCGGCTGGAGTGGTCTACTACACGACGGGGGTGGTGGGATGAGAACTGAATCTTCATTCCGCCAAGGCGTTCGCGCCGGCTATCTCGCCGGGCTACCCGTTGCCGACATCGCGAAGCAACTTGGCAGCACGGTTGGCTCTGTCAAGGTCACGGCCTGCCAGATGGGGATATCCGACGATCCGGCAACGGCGGCATGGAAGCGCTACCAGCGTAGGCGGCAACGGCGTGCGGGGGCGAAAGCATGAGTGCGATCAAGAGAGAGGTCGTCATCGGCGATTGCACGCTCTATCTGGGCGATGCGCTGGCGATCCTCCCGACTCTGTCGCCGGCTGACCTGGTTGTCTCGGATGTCCCTTATTCCCTGACAACGGGTGGCGTCTCCAAATCGTCCAAAACTATGTCAGGGATCTTCGCCGCGCACAACTACGCCAATGACGGTCAACTGGTGATGGCGACGGTGCCATTCCCCGAAATGATGTCTGCGCTCTATGCCTCACTGAAAGAGGATGCCGATTGCTACGTCATGGCGAATGACAAGAACGTTCACCCGCTGACCGACGCGGCGTTCAAGGCCGGCTTTCAACTCCACAATTTGCTGGTCTGGGACAAGATCACGCCGACCGCCAACCGTTGGTATATGAAGAACCTGGAGTTCACGATCTACCTTTGGAAGGGCAGGGCGCGGACGATCAACAACCCCTCTTCAAAGCAGCTTCTTCGCGGCGGAATCGACAAGGAACTTGGTCACCCGACTGAGAAGCCAGTCTACCTCATGTCGGAAAACGTCAGCAACTCGTCTAACGCTGGCGACACGGTAGTTGACCCGTTCATGGGGTCTGGCACGACAGGCGCGGCCTGTGTGCAACTCGGTCGCAAGTTCATCGGTATTGAGGTCCACGAGCCGTTCTTCGAGATGGCTGTCACCCGGTTGCGCGCCGCTTACGATCGCCCTGATATGTTCTCGGCAGTGAAGGCGGACGCAGCATGAGCCTAACCATCACTCTCCCGTGGCCGTCACCTGTCCTGTCACCCAATGCAAGACCTCATTGGGCAAAGCGTGCTGCTGCCGTCAAGACAGCCCGCAAGACAGCATGGGCAGCCACACTGGAAACCGGCGTGCTGAAGCTATCGGCTCCTATTCCAATCCATGTCACCACGAAATTCTTCCCGCCCGATCGCCGGGCCTATGACGAGGACAACCTGAAGGCTCGGATGAAGGCCAGTTACGATGGCATCTCCGACGCTATCGGGGTTGACGACAAGCATTTCCGTCATGGCCCGGTCGAGATTGGTCAGCCCGTCAAAGGCGGCTCCGTCCGCATAGAGATCAGTGAGGCTGCATGACGAAATTGCACGAACACGAGCCGGAGGGCTTCGAACGGCTGTGGAAACTCTGGTTGCCTCATTCGCGGAAGTCAGATGGGCGAGGAAAGGCCCGCCCCACCTACCGCAAATGGCTCCTGAACGGTGCTGATCCGCAGGACATATTCGACGGCGCATCCTGGCACATCAGGTCTCTGAAGCCGGAAGAGCGCCCATACATTCAACTCCTGTCAGTCTACCTCAATGATGAGCGCTGGGCCGACGAGTGCGAATTGGAACGCGCCCACAAAGCCAAGATCGCAGAGGCCGAGCGCATCCGTGATGAGCGCCGCGCACAGCCGAACGTGGTCCAGATCGAAGATCACAGACCAGTCATCACCAAACCCTCAGAAGCCGAACGCGCACAGCAGGTGAGAGAAGCCCGCGAACGTCTCGGTTTGGAAGCCCGCAAAGCAGCATCGGAGTAATCGTCATGGGGTTCTGGACACCTGAAATGGATGCAAAACTGAGGGCGGCTCTTGCCGCCGGCATGACAGCGTCACAAGCCGCTGAGTTCATAGGGGAGGGACATTCCCGGAACGCAATCATTGGGCGCGCGGGCCGCATTAAGGCGAAGATGACGCCGAAGAAGGTCTCCCATCAAAGGACGACCCACAAACCACGGAAAGCCAAACTAAAACCGTCAGTTAGAGTAGCGCCGAACACCATATTCGTATATGATTTTGGAGCGAAACACATGGGGGACAATCTCCCGGACATACGTCGTCACGCGCCGCGCCCGACACTCATCAAATGCACCGACGCGGACAGGTCTCTCGTCCCTATTAACCTTACGATGATGGATCTGGAGGCCGATTCCTGCCGCTGGCCAGTGAACGACCCGCCACCTAGAGGCGAGCATCTGTTCTGCGGGCATCCCAAGCGCTTCGGCAGCTATTGCGCAGCACACGCGGAGCGCAGTGTCGGCATCGGAACCCGCTCGGAAGCTCTTGCAGACCGCATGCCAATCCAGAGGGCGGCATAATGGGCAACTACAGCAAGACGCGCTCTCAGGAGATGTCCGAGACCGTTCGCAACAAGAAGGCAGCCGGTGTTCGCATATCGCCAGCGGTCACACGTGAAACCTGGATGGCTCGGTTAGCCGAGATTCCGCCTGACAGCAGAACGGCAGCACAGCGCCTTATGGGCGATCCGGTATTCGAGCGCTCTGCATTAGCGCTTCGACGATAAGGAGACTTCATGGCTAAAGCAGGTCGCAAACGCAAGATCGGCGTCAAGCGCTACCCCAATGGGCGACCATACCAGGAGCCGGAGAACATCAAGGCGACCTGCATTGACGCGCGCGTGCGCCAGTTCGGCATCTCGAAGGCCATGGCAGACACAGAGCTTGCCGGCTATGCGATTGGACGAATGGCTCTGGCAGGTGAGTTCGGGGCAGACTACACCCCAGCCATCACGGCGGTCTATGAGTATGTCACCGCAACCGCTGACTACATGCGCATCAAATGGCCCATGCAGCCGATGCCCAAGGCGATGGACTACATGGCAGGGCGAGGGAGTTCACTAGCTCCAGAGCCGTCCCTGAAGTCTGTGGAGCGCATTGAGAAGCGGTTCGAGGGCATGCAGGCGAAACTCGCACCGCTCCGCTCGAACTATCGCATGTATTTCCACGACGCAGCCTATCACGACCGGCTCAGTGATGAATTCGCCAGGGAAGCGGTGAAGGTGTGCATATCGAGGCTGATGCGATAATTTTGCTATTGCAAATCATTTGCAACTAGGCTAGCCTGCACAAATAGACGCTCACATGCGCGTCCACCGAAATCAGCATCGCTTCAAGAGTTGCGAGGCGGCAAGGGTTAGCCAGCCTTAAACGTTCCGCCCGGATGGCTCTCGGGTGGGTAAAGCGCCGAATTGACGGTTTGCGTCTCGCCGCCTCGCATCACTCATCAGCCCGGCCATTGCGCCGGGCTTTTTCAATTGCCCGCCCCACCCACGCTCACAGCAGATCAAGTATCGCCAAAGGGGTCATGCGGCGGGCAAGCCAAACCAATCACAAGAAACGACAGGGCGGGGGCGTCCCAACTCAAGGAGGCCATAATGGCTGAACGCTACGCAATTCTCGTCACCGCTCAGGATGGCGAAACGGAAGTCTCCAGCATCGCTGTCATGGAAGGTGGACCGCCTGATGTCCGCACCGGCTCTGCAACTGTCGTCAAGATTGGCGGCGGTGTGAAGATCGGCATGGTCAAGGGCGGCACTGTCGATGAGGTCGATGGCTACGGATTCCGCGCCGGCACTGCTGGCAAGCTTGCTGAACCCGCAAAGGACGAGAAGCCCGCTGTTCGCCGTGGTCGTCCTCCGAAGGCAGAGACGGAAGCCTGACAATGGCTCTGTCGACAGCCATTCGAGACGTATTGCAGCGTGAGTTGGATGAAGCCCGCGCGGTCCTCGAATTCAATGAGCAAAAGGTAGGCTCGGTTCGGAGGGCTTTGGAGGCCAGCGAGACGGATCTGTCCAACACGCAGGCATGGATCGCGGAACTCGAAGCCGCGCTTGCGGTCTGAAAACAGACGGGCAGCAGAAAATGATCCCCAACGCACGTAAATTCCAGAAGGGCGTCTCCGGCAATCCCGGTGGGCGCCCTAAAGGCATCGCGGCAAAGGCTCGTGAACACGGCCCTCGCGCTCTCGAAGTGCTTGTTGCTGCGCTTGATGACGAGGATGCGAAGGTCCGCCTCACAGCAGCGAACATGGTTCTGGACCGAGGATATGGCAAGCCGCTGACGATGACGGCGGACGTGACGAACAAGATCGAGGATTTCGATGACGAGTCTCTCGACGCTGCAATCTCTACCCTCCGCGAAGCTATCGGCCTTGCTGAGCCAGATGGAAGCGGAGAGGAAGCACAGACAGCTCACTAACCGCCTGAAGTTCTACGCTCCATATTCGAAGCAGCGGGAGTTCCACAAGGCCGGCGCCACGTTCAGCGAGCGGTTGTTCATGGCTGGCAACCAGCTTGGCAAGACCGTTGCCGGCGGTGCCGAATGGGCGATGCACCTGACAGGACGGTATCCGAACTGGTGGGACGGCGCGACATTCGACAAGCCGCCGCTGTTGTGGGCCGGCTCGATTACTGGTGAAAGCACTCGGGACAATCCCCAGCGTATCCTTGTTGGGCCTCCCGCCAAGGAAGAGGAATGGGGGACTGGCTTTATCCCCGCCTCCTGCATGATCAGTCGCACGCGGGCGATGGGCGTTCCTAACCTGTTGGACAGCATTGTGGTGCGCTGGGGCGGTGGCGGCGATGTGCAGGCCGGTGAGAGTGTCCTAGCGCTCAAAGCCTATGAGAAGGGCCGCGAGAAGTGGCAGGGGCCTACGGTCGATGGGGTGTGGTTTGACGAAGAGCCTCCAGAGGAAATCTATACGGAAGGCCTGACGCGCACGAACAACGGGCAGCGCGGGCAGTTTGCGCAACAGACGTTCACGCCGCTGCTGGGCATGTCTGGAGTGGTGACACGCTTCCTGATGCCGAAGTCGGACGATCCTGGCGCGAAATATCGGCACGTCACATCGATGATGATTGACGATGCGGAACACTACACAGAGGAAGAGCGGGCCAAGATCGTCGCCAGCTATCCTGCGCATGAACGGGAAGCGCGGGCCAAGGGCATCCCGACACTCGGCTCGGGGCGGATCTTCCCGATCTCCGAAGACGAAATCAAGGTCGCGCCATTCCGCCTCCCGGCCTTTTGGCCTCGCATTGGAGGTCTGGACTTTGGTTGGGACCATCCGTCCGCTGCGATCGAACTGGCCTACGATACAGAGGCCGATGTCATTTACGTCACCAAGTGCCATCGTGCCAGTCAGCAGACGCCCGCGATGCAGGCAATCAGCCTGAAGCCTTGGGGCGCCTGGCTGCCGTGGGCTTGGCCTCGTGACGGACGCAGGGAAACCCTGGAGGGTGCCGGCGTCTCCCTTGCCAAGCAATACAAGGAACATGGCCTCAACATGCTCGGCACGCATGCGCAGTTCCCTGATGGGTCTGTGTCTGTCGAGGCGGGCTTGATGATGATGCTGGACCGCATGCAGACGGGGCGCTTCAAGGTCTTCGACACGCTGGTTGATTGGTTCGAAGAGTTCCGGATCTACCATCGCAAGGACGGGGTTGTCGTGAAGCTGAAGGACGATGTGATGTCCGCCACACGATACGCGGTCATGGCGCTCCGTCACTCTTTGGTCAACCCTGCTGAGTTAAAGCGCGTGCAGGGCGCCAATAAGCCAAGCGATCCGCTGGCTGACTATCGCAGATGAAACCCCGCGTTATCGGTGGCACCCTTCGCGACCTGAGTTACATCGCTGCCAATCTCCGTCCTGAAGACAAAGCAGAGATCGATTGCCAGTGCGAGGCATGGAAGCCCGCTCAACTGGCTCTCGCTGCCCTACAGGGCCATGCCTACGTCGTTACGCTGGATGGCAACCCGGAAGCAGCCTTCGGTGCCACAGAGCAGCGCACGGGTCTATTTATCGCATGGAGCTGGGGGGGCAAGCGGATGCATCGCTGCGTCCCTGCCATCACACGGTTCTTCTATGACGTTCTCGGGCCTGACGTGGCTGCGCAAGGCGCGTGGCGTGTCGAGGCTCGGGCAATGGCCGGCAATGATCTGGCTGTCCGCTGGCTGACACGACTTGGCGCTCAACAGCGCTGTGAACTCCCGGGCTACGGCAAGAACGGTGAAACCTTCCTGCTGTTCGACTGGACAAGAGAGAGTTGGAACGATGTGCTTCAAGCCCCCCGCCCTTAGCCCGCTTCCCCGTCCTCCTGCCGCTGATGATCCGGCTGTTCTGCGCAGGCAGGAACTGGAAGCCGCACGTCTTGCGGCTCAGGGCGGCTCGGCCAACACCGTCAAGACCGACCTTGATCCCAAGGCGCTCGGTGGCGGCAAACGCGTCCTGTTGGGAATGTGACCATGAACACTAGACCGACTGGCTACTGGCACCGTGCAATCAGGGGCGGGCTGAGCTTCCTGACGGATCAGGTGCTGACCGCCGCTCAAAAGGCTCAGGCTCGCGAGAACATCGGCATCAGCAACCCGATGCAAGTTCTGTATCGCTTGACCAGCGCGAACATGAATACGACAGCCGATCAGGCCTGGACCAAGCTTCATAGTGGCACGGCATATACTATCAATGCAATTCGCGGCAGGAACGGCAGCATCGATCTGACTGGCGCTATCGGTGGTATTTACACTGGTGCCGGGAAAACCGGGATTGTCCTGGTCTTGGCTTCGCAGGCTTATTCAGCCTTCACCGCGTCGACCAAAGGCGCGAACCTTTCCTCCCTCACAAATGAAGCACTTGCCCGACTGACAGCCGATCCGATCTTTGCGCTATCCACCGCGAGAGGACTCGCCGCAACTATGGATCTTGAAATCATCGGCTGGGAAGTCCCGTAACCGCGATGACTCCAATCATGGATGGGGCGATGTATGGCTGATTCCCGCGCCCGCGACATTCTCGGATGTCAGGATGATATGGAGCATGAACGCTCCGAGTATGAGCCTGTCTGGGAGCAGGTGTCTGAATTCTGCGACCCGGATTCGCCAGATGTGTGGAGCCGTGGTTCCAAGCAGCAGACGTCGCAGGCCTCGCAGCAGGAAAAGCGTGGCTCTCGCGTCTATGACAACACGATCAACCTGGCTGCCAATCGTCTCGCTGCCGGCCTTGAAAGCCTGATCATTCCGCAATCGGAAAAGTGGCACGGCCTCTCGACCGCTGCAATGGATGACGAAGAGACCGACGAAGAGAAGGAATGGGCTGAAGGCCTTCGCGATCTCCTGTTCCTGCTGCGCTATTCGGCCAACTCGAACTTTGTCCCGGCCACGCAGGCAGTGCTTCGCAACGTGGTGCGTTACGGTCCGGCCTACCTCTATGCGGAGGAAGGCTTTACCGGTGCGATGATCCGGTATGCATCGGTTCCCGTGGTCGAGGCCTACATCAAGCGCAACCGCTGGGGCATGACGGACACGTTCCATCGCAAGTATGAGCGCAGCGCGCGCCAGGCTGCCCAGCGGTTCGGCTATGAAGCGCTACCGCCGAAGATCCGCAGGTTGGTCGATGATCCGCAGAAATGCGAGGAGAAACTTACGCTCTTGCAGTGCATCAAGCCGCGCGATGAGCGGAAGATGTATCGCAATCAGGGTGAGATCCAATATCTCGACATGGCGTTCGCCTCGTATCACGTGATTGAGGAAGAGGAACACATCGTCAACGAATCCGGGTTCCGGTCCTTCCCGGTCTCGACATTCAACTGGCGCCGCTATGAGGGTGATACCTACGGCATCTCCCCGACGATCGAAGCGCTGACGACGGTTCGCGAGATCAACGCGGTTCGCCGCACTGGCCTGCGTGCATTGCAGCAGATCACCGATCCGTCCACGGCGTCCAAGTCGCAGCTTGATTTCGTCCCTGTTCTCAACCCGGGTGTGAACTATCCCGGCCTGATGGATGACAACGGGCGCCCGCTCATTGCCCCGATCAACACCGGGCAGAACCCGACATTCGCGTTTGAGTATGCTGGACAGCGTGCGGAGGAAATCCGCGACATGCTGTTCGTCAATCTCTTCCAGACGCTGGTGCAGAACCCGGAGATGACGGCGACCGAAGCGCTGATCAGGCAAGAAGAGAAGGGCGCATTGCTCGGACCGTCCGGTTCGATCATCCAGTCCGGCTTTGCCACCAACCTGGACCGCGAACTCGACATCCTCGAAGCCAAGGGCTTGTATGCGGAGGACAGCCGATATCTGCCGCCTCCGACGCTTGCCGGCAAGGCAATCCGTCCGACCTTCACCGGCCCGCTGGATGTGCTGCGTCGTGCTGCTGAATCGCGTGATACGGATATGGTGGTGATGTCGGCGGCACAGTTTGCACAGGCCAGTCAGGACCCGTCCATCCTCGATAACATCGATGGTGACGAATATCTGCGCATCAAGAAGGATGCGAGCCGCGCGCCGCAAAGGCTGCTTCGCCGTCGCGAGGAAGTCGAAGCGCTGCGTGAGGCAAGGGCCAAGAAGATGCAGGCTCAGCAGGGCCTTGCTGCCATGTCGCAGGCCGGCCAGATCGCCAAGGATGCGGTGCCGGCTGCGATTGCTGCAAAGCAGTCCGGGTTGCTTGACGGGATGATGGCGCAGTGAACAAGCGCATTGCAAGGGCAGGGGAGGCGGGTGGTCCTGCCAAGGCTCAGGATGCTCTAGCCAAAGCCTATCTGCGCATCTTCTCAGGGCAGGATGGCGAGATTGTCCTTGCCGACCTGGCGAACGTGACGGGCTATTATCGTCGTCCGTCCTATGCCGAATGGCTGGCGAAGACCAAGACGCCACACGGCTTTGAATTGCACTCTGCCCTGTCGAATGCACGGGCGGAAGTGCTACAACACATCATGGGTTTCCTGACGCTCACAGATGAGGATCTGGTGGCGCTGGAGCGAGCGGCTCGTTTAGAGGCGCGGTAGGCGGGCTGGATCGAAACCAGCATATCCCCAGATCGGTTTCGGGGTAGCTACCACTTAGCTTCCGTCGTCATCAACGGTGCCGCCTACTCCAATAACTTACCCCTTTACCCACGGCGGGTCCAGCCGAAAATCCCTCCCAAGAATGAAGGAATAACATCATGGCTCGTGGTCTCCCACGTTCGCTTGCGCGCGCTGCTGCTCGTGAAGCTGGTCTTGCCCCTCCCAAGGCTGGCCTGTCCGCTGTAACTACCGGTCGCGGCGGTTCGTATCGCACGGTCTTCACGCTCTCCGGCATGCAGATCAGCGTCACCGATACGCTGGCCTATGCCTCGCAGAAGCTGTTCGACTTCACCGCCGGCAAGGTCCGCATCAAGGGTGGCACGGCGACCCTGGCATTCGCGGTTCTGACCGCTCGCACGACGATCAATGACTCGGCTGCGATGGACTGGTCACTCGGCTCGGTTGCCGCTTCCTCGATCACGCTGGCCTCCACCATGGTCGATGTGATCGCCAAGCAGGACAAGACGCTCGACGGCGCCGTTGCCGCCTACACGACCGCTCAGGCGGCTGACGTGGCTGCTGCTTCGACGCTCGACGGCACGTCAACCTCGGTCGATCTGTATCTCAACATCGGCTTTCCGACCAACACCGAGATTGACGCAGACGGCACGCTCGCTGTCACCGGCACGATCACGCTGTTCTATGAACTATGGGGAGACAACGCGTAACCGAATTCAGCCCGCAAGGCTGATTGAAAAGGGCTTCGTCAGCGGTGGCGAGGCCCTTTTTCTATTCCAATCCACCGCAAGGATTTCTCTCTCATGACAGATACGGCAGAAGCCGGGTCCGTGGTGCTTGATGCATCGGCGGGCAACCCTGCACAGCCAACGCCTCCTGTGGACAACGGGTCCGCCGCAGGGAGCGCCAAGAGTTGGTTTGACGGTCTTTCCGAAGGCAACCGCAAGCTCGCTGAAACAAAGGGCTGGACCACGCCTGAGAGCCTGGACAAGGCTTTTACCTCCTATGCTGAACTGGAACGAATGCAGGGCGAGAGCCTGCGCGTTCCTGCGCCGGACGCACCGAAGGAAGAATGGGAGAAGTTCCACTCGAAACTTCCCGAGGACATGCGCCCGGTCTCTTCGCCTGACACACTGACATACAAGCTTCCCGAAGGACTTCCTGAAGGGCTGCCCTACTCCGAAGACCTCGCAACCGCGTCCAAGCAATGGGCCGTGGCTGACGGTTTGACGGCCAAGCAGGCGCAGTCACAACACGACAAGTTCGTAGGCTACATGGCGGAACAGGTGACGGCCCAACAGGCTGCCATCGCTCAGTCCGTCGAACAGACCTATGACGACCTCGTGAAGGATTTCGGGCCGGCGGACAGCGAGTCTTTCAAGACAAAGCTGACCCTCGTCGAGCGAGCCACCAAAGCGCTCGGGCTGACAGACGTGTTCAAGGCAAAGGGCATCATCCTCCCGGATGGCAGCCTCACAGACCCACAGGTGGCTCGCGCCATGCTGGCGGTCGCAGAGAAGCAGTTCAGCGAAGACACGATCGGGTCCAACGACACGCCGGTAGCGGGCAATCCGTTCAAGCGTCTCGCTGATGGCTCACGTGACCTCATGGCGATCTCAGCCCTCGTGAAAAGCGACCCTGAACGCGCAAAGCGCATGGCACGTGAAGCCGGTGAGAACCCGGATCTTTGGGTGTCCAGCAACCCGCTGTGAGCGGAACGCTTTGCAAATCGCAAAGGTGAACTAAAATGGCTGATGCATGGACTCGGATTTCGGACTCGATTGTCCCGTCCGTCTACGCGCAATACTCGTTCGAAGAGCACGTCCAGTCCCTGGAAATCTTCCAGGCTGGCATTCTCTACTCCGACCCGTCGATCTCCTCGAAGCTGAGCATGGGCGGACGTTCCGTCGATATGCCTGGCTGGAAGGATCTCGGCAACGATCCGTCGGAACCGGTCAACGACGACCCGACCGACTCGATCGAAATGAAGAAGATCGGAACGCGCCGTGAAGTCGCGGCCCGCAACATTCGCGCCCAGGCTTGGGGCGTCCCCGACCTGACCAGCATTCTGGCCGGTGACGACCCGCTGAAGGTCATCATTCGTCACCAGACGCCATACTGGCAGCGCGCCAACAAGCTGACCCTGATCAAGATGCTCCAGGGCGTGCTTGCGGACAACATCGCCAACGACTCCAGCGATATGGTCCGCGACACGAATGCCTCCATCGTGGACACGGACATCATCGAAACGGCTTACCTCATGGGTGACCGCGCCGACTCGTTCAAGGCCATCTGGGTGCATTCGAAGCAGATGAAGGCGCTGAAGCTCGCCGATCTGATCGACTACCTCCCGTCGTCGCAGCAGGGCGGCATGATGATCCCATACTACATGGGTCTTCGTGTCATCGTGGACGACGACATTCCGGTATCGACTGGCGAGTATACCGCGTTCCTGTTCAAGGACCGCGCGATCATGTGGAACGAACTTCCGGTCAATACGGAAGGCGGGCCGCTGGAGTTCGATCGCAAGCCTCGCCAGGGCCATGGTGGCGGCGTCACTGAAATAGTCTCCCGGCGCCACTTCGTTCCGCACATCCCCGGCACCCGCTGGCTGGATGGCTCGACGGCTGGCGAGTTCGCTACCGACGCGGAATTTGCGCTGGCTGCGAACTGGGACCGCACGGCGACTTCGCTCAAGAACATGACGTTCCTGGCGCTGAAGACGACCGAGGCCTGATGACTACCGGGCGGGGGTTTCGGCTCCCGCCCGTCCCTCCTTCGAAAGATTCCCCATGCCGATCATGCTGAATCACCGCCCGCGTGGCGAGGATGTGCCGAAGGCGCGTCGCAACGTGGTGTCCAAGTTCGCGCCGGATATCCCGCGTCCGGCTGCCGACGTATCGGCCCCGATGATGGGTCAGCGCAAGCGCAAGAAGGCGCGGCGCCGGGCAAAGCTTCTCCCAAATCCGCAGGTCTGATCCATGCCGACCGAGATTGAAGTCGTCAACATGGCTCTCGCGCTTCTCGAAGAGGCGCCGATTGATGCCCTGAGCGACAACAACAAGATCGCCCGCTTGTCCACCCTCCACTATGCGCAGACGCGCAAGGCGGAACTGGCAAAGCATCCGTGGGCGTTTGCGACCATCACGGCATCGATTTCCGGCGCCCAGACGGGCATTGGCACGATGGCATGGGCTTACACCCTCCCGTCCGACTGCCTGCGTGTGCTGCCTGTCACGGAAACCGGCGCAACGGATGGCGTCCCGCTCTCGTGGGAGGTTCGCGCCGGCAAGGTCTATACGACCAAATCAACTCCCCTCATTCTCCGTTACATCCAGGATGTCACTGATCCCGATGATTGGGACGCGGCATTCGTCGATGTCGTCGCGGCTGCTCTTGCGACGAAGGTCGTGCTGCCCCTCACGCATAAGGCAAGCCTGATCCCGTCCGTGCGGGAGGCATATTCCAATGCCTTCGCAGAGGCGCAGAGGGTTGCAGCGCTGCACCGTGGCAGCATCATGCCATCGTCAACCGACATCGCCAACCTGGCGCTCGGGCTGATCGACGAAGCCCCGATCGATAACCTGGAGCAGGACAACCGCTCCGCACGCCTGGTCAAGCTGCACTATGACGACGTGCGCAAGGCTGAGATCACGAAACACATCTGGACCTTCGCGCTCGCCACGTCTTCGCTGACTGGCACCGATAGCGGCGAGGAGGGGCTTAGCTGGTCCTATACGATCCCTGCTGATTGTCTGCGCCCGTTGCCTCTCACCTATGACGGCGAGCCGGACGGTATCCCTATTTCATGGGAAGTGCGCGGCACGAAGATCTACACCGATCAGGAATCTCCCCGCATCCTGCACTACATCAAGGATGTGACGGACACGACGCTTTGGGATGCGACGTTCCGCGACGTGGTGATTGCCGCTCTTGCCGCTAAGATCGCACTGCCGCTGACGAAGAACGCCGGCATCGTGCAGCTTGCTGAAGCCGCCTATCAGAAGGCGCTCTCGGAGGCTCTGCGTGTCAACGCGGTTCGCCGTGGCAGCCTGTATTATGGGCAGGGATGGCCTCTCCAGCGCGGTGACAACCGCTATTGGCGCGCCTGATGGCTGGCTCCGACATCCCTGACAAGCCGGTCCTGTATCCCCAACAGGATTCGTTCGTCCGTGGCGAAATCTCCCCCCGACTGCATGCCCGCGCATCGCTTGATCTCTACAGGACAGCGCTGTCCAAGTGCGAGAACTTCCTGACGCTGCCTCACGGCGGGTTGAGGGCGCGCGGCGGAACGTATTTTGCGGGTGAAGTCAAGACATCCTCCCGCGAAACGCGGCTTATCCCGTTCATTTTCAGCGCGGAACAAGCCTATGCGCTGGAGGTAGGGCATCTCTACATCCGCGTCTATGCCTACGGCTCGCGTGTCGGCACGGTTGAGGTTGTCACGCCATGGGTTGAGGCGGACATCTGGCAACTCCAGTTCATCCAGTCCGCCGACCAGATGTGGATTGTCCATAGCGATTATGCACCGCAGATCCTGACGCGCGAAGATGCGACGACATGGACGCTCACCGAATCCATTTTCAATGACGGGCCGTATCTCGCGCTCAACATTACCGCCACGACACTGACGCCGGCTGACAGGGCATCCCTGACGCCGCTGATGACGACGAACACAGCCCCTTCGGGAACGGCATCCAGTTCGAATGCCAGCGCCAATGCGTTCCAAGTGTTCGACGGCGACCCGGGAACGGATTTGCAGATCGTCGCCGTGCCGGGCTGGATACAATATCGCCAGGCGGGCGCGGCGCAAGTCGTGGTGGATTCCTACTGGATCACGGCAGTTGATGGCACAATCGTCAATCGCACGCCCACCTCGTGGAAGGTCGAAGGATCGAACAACGGCGCGACCTGGACCACGCTCGATACGCGCAAGGGCGAATCGGGATGGTATGGCGGTGAGACCCGGTTCTATGAATTTGAGAACAAGGTCGCGTTCGAATATCACCGCTTCAGCTACACCGGGCTTGATGGCTCGGTTGGCACGTTTCAGGTGGCGGAACTCGGCTTCAACAAGGCAGCGGTCTCTCAGACCGCGTTCAACCTTACGGCATCATCTATCACGGGCATCAATGATGGTGCTGGTTTCCAGACCACGGATGTAGGCCGCACCATCCGGCTTCTCGGTTCGGATGGCGAATGGCGATGGGCGCGCATCATCTCCCGCACGTCCACTACCGTCGTTACGATCACCCTGAACGGCCATGCCTTGCCGGATCTTTCGCCAATCATCAACTGGCGGATGAGCGCCTTTACGCCTGACGAACAGGTGGAAAGCGTTGCCTTCTTCGAAGAGCGCCTGGCCTATAGCAAGCGGTTCTCGGTCTATGCGTCAAAGACGGGCGCATTCGATGATTTCTCCGCAGGTGAGAAAGACGACGATGCGCTAGTGTTTGAGAATGCCGGCGGCGGGCAAGCCAATGACATTGTGTGGCTCGCTGACGCGGACGGGTTCCTGCTGATCGCGACATCGGGCGGCGTGCGTGCATTGTCAGGCTCGGGCCTGGATGAGGCGCTGACGCCAACTTCATTCAAGAACCGCCGTTCGCGGACGCATGGCTGTGCGAAGATCCGCCCGATCGATGCGGGCCAATCGTTCATGTATGTGACGCGCTCCCGGCGCTCGATTGCCGAACTGGTGCAGAACGCATCGGGTCGGTTCACGTCCGACGACATTGGCCAGATTTCAGAGCATATCCCGAAAAAGGGCGTGATCGAAATCGCCTACCAGGACGATCCCGATCCCATTGTCTGGTTCCCTCTCGATAATGGCGAGTTGGGCGGCTACACGCATCAGCCCTCGCAGGAAGTCCGCGGCATGCATCGTCACCGCGTCGGTGGGGCGTTTACCGGTGCGGACTGGCCCATCGTCGAAAGCTGCATCGTCACGCCCGGCCAGGACGGCATGCCGAACGATGTCTGGATGATCGTCAAGCGGACCATTGGCGGATCGACCAAGCGTTACATCGAGGTCATGCAGCCGGCGTTCGAATATGCCGACATTGGCGACTGCTTCCAGGTTGACTGCGGTCTGAGCTATTCGGGTGCATCGACGAACTCGATCAGCGGTCTGTCGCATCTCAATGGCCAGTCGGTGGACATCCTCTACACATCCGGCATCGCCGGGTGGGTGGTTGTGAAAGGCCGCACAGTTTCGGGTGGCGCGGTGACGCTCCCGGGCGGTGCTTTGTGCAATGCGGCGCATGTAGGGCTGCCATTCACATCGTCGGCGGAAACGCTCGAACTGGATGTTGGGGCGAAAGACGGTTCGCTCAACGGGCGCCGTAAGAAGATCTCAGCCGTTCTCCTGTCGCTATTCGAAACCGACATCACCGGACTTGAAATCCAGTCCATGCAGCGCGGCGCATGGGAGACCGTGGATATCCCGACCACTCTGCCTGATCCGGATTACGTCGAGCTGTTCACCGGCAATGTGAAGGTCCCCATCGACGATAGCTGGGAAGGCATGGCGAAGGTGCGTATCCGCTTCACCAACCCTACGCCATGCACCATCCGCGCCGCCACGCCGATCTTTGACAGTGAGGACTAGAAGAAATGTGCGTCGATCCCGGCACTCTCGCAGCCATTGGCACGGTCGTTTCGGTGGCCGGGTCGATCGCTGGCGGCGCTCAGCAGATGGCCATGGCCAACGCTCAGGCCAAGGCCTACGAGCAACAGGCGCAGGCGGACTCTCAGGCCTCAGCCTATGAGGCGCGGCAAGAGCGCAAGAAGCAGGAACTGCTCCAGGCCAACGCCCGCGCTCAGGTGGGTGCGTCTGGCGTGGCCATGGCCGGCTCACCTTCGGATGTGCTGATCGCCAATGCCCGGGAAGGGGAACTTGACATCCGCGCAATCCAGTATGGCTCGCAGATCAGGCAGAACAACCTCCGAACCCAAGCCGATATCTCCCGCTTTTCTGGGAAGCAGGCCATGGCCGGCGGCATCATCAACGCGGGCAGCGGCCTGATTTCTGGACTGTCCAACATGTATGACCCAAACAAGGCTGCAAAGATCGGTCAGTCTCCCTTTGCGCGGTCTGACTACGGCATCACTAACAGGCCGGGGCTTTACTGATGGCGCAAATTCCCCGCACCATTGCCAGCCGCTCGCTCGATACGGGCAGCGTCGTTTCGTATCCATCGGGGTCTCCGATTGGCTCTGCGATCGAAGGGCTTGGCAACTCAATCCAGAACGTTGCCGAGCGCTTCAAACAGAAGCAGGACCAGAAGGACAATTTCGACGCGACCATTCGTGAAAACGAGTTGATGGCAGATATCGCGCGTCAGGAAGACGAAGCGGTGCGCACCGCTCCTGCGGATGGTTCCGGGATTCACGATAGCGTCTATGGCGAGATCGACCCGGTGACGCAGCAGCCGGTGCGTCCTGGCTCTTACGACAAGGTGTTCGACAGCTATCTGGAGCGGGTGCCTGAATCGAAGCGTGCCGAGTTCGCCGCCAAGCGCGAACTGTATCGCATGAAGGGTTCGAACCGCCTGGCCGGTGAGCAATACAAGAGCGAGCAGGCTTACTATAAGGTCGAAATCCAGAAGACGCAGAACGACATCACCAATCAGATGGCGATGGGCGATCCGAACGATACCGCGACCTTCGAGACGTTCAAGCAGCAGGGCCTAGATATCATCGACAAGTCGGGTCTCCCGGCTCTGGAAAAGGACGTGGCCAAGGTCAATTGGCAGGCGAACGCGGATGAGACGCTGTTCAAGACGCTGCTGGCGAAAGACCCGGAATTTGCTGGCAAGGCAAAATCAGCGCTCGGGCTTACCCCCGCTGAACCGGATGCGGGACCGAATGTCGGTGGCGGGTCTGTGGGTCTGCTGCGCAAGTTCGAAGGGTTTCGTTCCGGCACCTATTGGGATGTGAATGCTCATCGGCTCGGCTATGGCTCGGACACGATCACCAAGGCTGACGGATCGGTCGTCAAAGTCAAACAGGGCGATACGGTCACTCGTGCCGACGCGGAACGCGATCTGGCACGTCGCGCGCGTGACTTTGAACAGAACGCGGCGCGTCAGGTTGGACCCGACCATTGGTCACAATTGCCAAGCGGCGCGCGCGCCGCGCTTACGTCGATCGCCTATAACTATGGCAGCCTTCCCAAGTCGGTTGCCAGCGCGGTTCGCTCTGGTGACATGGAGACTATCGCGGCGGCTGTCGAAGGCCTGAAAGGCCACAATGGCGGCATCAACGCCAAGCGCCGCGCGGAAGAGGCTGCAATCATCCGAGGGCAGGCTAGCGTGCCGGAATCCGCTGGAGGGCCGGATCCCCGTTTCGCCAATATCCCGCTCGAACGCCGTCTCGTGCTGGCCAATCAGGCGGATGTGCAGATCGGGGAACAGCAGCGCACGGAAGCGGCAACCATCAAGGCCGAATACACCCAGCACAAGGATGCGCTCGAACTCCAGATCGTGCAGGGCCAAATCCGCGATGAGGTTCTGGTCTCGAATGACCCAACGCTGAACGATGGCGACAAGGCCGCGCTGATCACCAAGGTTCGCACGCAGAACGAAGGCGCAAACCAGATCCAATCGGATTTCGTGGCTCTGAACGATCGCACGCTGAACCTCGATCCATATGCTTCGAAAGACAAGACGCGCGCCGACAATCTCTATTCCGACGCTGTGAAGCGCATTCCTCCGGAACAGCATGGCGCAATTGCCGGCGCGATCCTGGAGCAGACTGGTGTGGTTCCTCAGCCTGTCGTCAATACCATTCGCCAAGGGCTTGCCAGCCAGGAGCCGGCGGAAGTGGCGACCGCGCTCCAGCTTGCGCAGCGGATTTCGGCTTTCGACCCGGCTGCGCTTGCTCGTCGCGATGGCGGGACTGAAGTCCAGACTGCTGTCGATGATTTCGCCTTCGACGTGAACAAGCGCAATCTCCCCCCTGAGATGGCAGCGCAGCGCTATATCGAGCGCAGCAGTCCAGAGGCGAAGTTCAACCGCAAGGCAATGGAGCCGGCGGCGAAAGTCTTCATGAAGGATGTCGAGGCAACCGACCTGTCGAGCGAGTTCGATACGTGGTTTGGCACGGCTCCTGATATCGGGTTTTCTGAAGCGCAGCGGCTCGGCATTCAGGCAGAATTTGCAGCGATTGCCGAGGACCAGTTCTATCGCGCGGGCGGTGATCCTGAGATTGCGAAGAACCGCGCCGTCGAGGAAATGAAGCGCCTCTATGGCGTGACGGAACTGACAGGCCGCAAGGTGGTGATGAAGCATCCTCCGGAGCGCTATTGGCCGAAGCTGTCTGTTGCCGACGCGGCACAGTCGCTTTCCTACCCGGCACAACTCCAGGCTGACATTGCGGAGTTTTCGGCAGATGCCGACATGCAGTCGGTCCAGTTGGTGACGACGCCGGAAACTGACGCCATGGTGAAGCGGGGCGAGATGCCGGGCTATGCCGTGCTGTATAAGGATGCCAATGGCGTGCTGCAGACCATTCCCGGCAAGCTCTGGCGTCCTGACATCTCCAAACTCCAGGACATGCAGAAAAAGGTCGATGACGCGGCAAGCGGCGCGGCGATGGAAGGCGCACGCGCCAACCAGACCGAACAACGCCAGCAGGCGCCGTATCGCGTCCAGGATCAGAAGGATTTCCTCTCTGGTCAAGATCCTGTGTTCGGTGAACGCTAATGCCGTTCATTGACGAGCGCCGCACGATCGACAACCTGACCAACATCGCGCCGGATGACGCGCCTATTGTTGATCCGTCGATGATCGATGTGTTCGGCGCGGCGTTCCGGACACAGAACACCATCGGCTCTGCGCTTGCCTCTCGTGGCCAGCCGAATCCGTATGAGATCGAAGATGGCTTTGACGCGATCGACTACGTGAAGGACGATCCGAAATTCGCGCCCTACGTTGACGAGTTCTCAGGCATCTTTAATCGCAAGGCTGCCGACGCGAAGAAAATCCAGATCGATCGGGAAGAGCGTGATCGCAGGACTGTCGAAGCCGGCGGGATGATGGGCATCGTTGGCTCGGTTGCAGCCGGCGTGTTCGATCTGCCGACGCTTCTCCCGATTGGCGGGCCGGTCATTGGCGCCGCACGTGGTGTTGGGCAACTGGCGCTTCGCGTGGGTGCGGCTGCTGCGATTGACGCTGGTATCTCAGAGGCTGCTCTACAGGCCACACAGACAGGTAGGACGGTCGAAGAGACGGCGTTGAACGTCGGCGGCTCTGTGCTGCTCGGGGGCGCTCTGGGCGCGCTGGCGGGGCGCTATCTTACGCCTGCGGCATCTTCCGCGCTGTCCCGCAAGATCGAAGGGCAGGAAGCTGCGTTTGACGAGGCTGATCGGGTCTTCACCGGGGCAGGTTCGTCGGCTGGTGCAGCTGCTCGGGACACTGGACCACTGGTCCTGAAGGACGAAGCGCTGATCAAGCGTCTCCCCGGGGTCAACATCCAGGACCCGCTTATCCGCTCGCAGCTCTCCGACTTCAATGCCACACGTGAAACAGTGCGCCGGCTGGCTGAAACGCCGCTGGAATATGCCGACAATGCGCGCGGCATCGCGACGGAGCGCGGCGGCTCGGTTGAAACCCGTGTCAAGATGTGGAATGCGCCGACTGCGGAAGCGCTGCGCATGGTCGATACGTCCTATGCGAAGTATTTCCACGACGTTGCCGAGCCGACTGCATGGCAGACGCGCCTTTCTCCGATCAAGTCCGAATGGGCGCGGGCGAGGGGCGGGCAGAAGCTCACCTTCAAGCAATTCAAGGAAGAGGTGGGCAGGGCTGCATTCTCCGGCGAGCAGCATGCGATTCCGCAGGTGGCAGAGGCCGCTAGGGTTTACCGTCAATGGGACGAAGCGCTGAAGAAAGCGGCTATCGAGGCTCGGCTTTTCCCGGAAGACATCGCCGTCAAGAACGATCTTTCGCACCTGTTCCGGATGTATAATCGCGAGAGGATCATCGCCAAGCGGGATGTGTGGACCGCGCGGCTGGTGGACCACCTGACGACACAGCGGAACAAGGCAACCAAGATTGCAGAGGACGCAGCAGCCAAGGCCGATGTGGCCGCGACGAAGGCGGACAAGGCCTCGCAAAAGGTCGATGAGTTCGCCAACCTCTCCGATGCGGAGCTGCGCAGTCTGGCTGACGAGATCACCGATACCATCCTTGGCAATGCTGAGGGTCGCATCCCTTATGACATCGTGGCTGGTCCGCGCGGCGCATTGAAAGAACGCACGCTCAACATCCCATCCGAGAAGATTGCCGACTTCATGGAACTGGACGTTGAACAGGTGATGCGTGCCCAAATCCGGACAATGGCTCCAGATGTGGAGATCGCCCGCAAGTTCGGCTCCGTCGATATGAAGGAGGAAATCCGCAAGATCAACGACGAGGCAAACGCCAAGGTTGCCGGCGCCAAGACCGACAAGGAACGCAAGGCCATCCAGAAACAGCGCGAAAGCGACGTGCGGGATATTGAGGGCATCCGCGATCGGTTGCGTGGAACGTATGCGCTGCCGTCCAACCCGGCATCTCTTGTGCTTCGTGCAGGGCGCATCGCGCGCAATCTGAACTATGTGCGCCTTCTGGGTGGCATGACGCTCTCGGCCCTTCCGGATATGGCCAAGGTCGTATTCACACATGGCCTGACCAGCACGTTCCGCGATGGCTTCCTGCCGATGATCCGGAACTTCAAGGCCTTCCGCGCGGGTGCTGGCGAGGTAAAGATGGCCGGCACTGCGCTGGACATGATCCTCGATAGTCGCACGATGGCGATGGCGGACATCACCGACGATTTCGGACGGCACTCCAAGTTCGAACGCGGCCTGTCGGCTGTGTCGAGCAAGTTTGGCGTCGTGTCTTTGATGGCACCATGGAACGCCGCGCTGAAGCAATTTGCGGGGCTGGTCACGATGACCAATGTCCTTCGTTCCTCCCAGCGCTTGGCAAATGGCCTTGCATCGGAAAGCGAGATCCGCCGGCTTGCCGCTTCGGGTATCGACCTGGAGATGGCGAAGAAAATCACGCGCCAGTTCGCAGGCGACGACGCCATTGTAACCGGTAAACAACTCGCTTCCCCGTCCAATATGCGCGTCTACGAAACCGGCGTCGAGCGCGTCGGCGGGCACGGGGAAATCACCGATGGCGTCTGGTTGGCGAATACCGCGAAATGGACTGACAAGGACGCAGCAGAAGCCGTCCGCGCCGCCGTCGTTCGTGATGTGGATCGTATCATCGTCACCCCGGGTCAGGACAAGCCTCTCTGGATGTCCACCGAACTTGGCAAGATGGTCGGACAGTTCAAGAGCTTTTCCGTCTCGTCGATGCAAAAGACCATGCTTGCAGGCTTGCAGCAGCGGGACGCGGCGACGTTGAACGGCACGCTTCTTATGCTTGGGCTGGGCGCGATGACCTATGCCGTGAAGGAAAAGGCAGCTGGCCGGGATGTGTCAGACGATCCGCGCGTGTGGGCTGTGGAAGCATTCGACCGCTCCGGCCTGACCGGCTGGCTGATGGAAGCCAACAATATAACTGAAAAGGCCACACGAGGCCGTGTAGGCCTGTCGGCGCTCTCTGGCGAACAAGTCAGCCGCTATGCCTCTCGGAACGTCACGGGGGCCTTCCTTGGCCCGACTGCGGACGCGGTGGCAGATATCTTCCAGGTCTCCGGATCGATTTTTGCGGGGGATACAACGAAATCGGATCTGCGCAGGGCGCGTATGATGGTTCCGGGCCAAAACCTCTTTTACATCCGGAGCCTATTTGATAAGGTCGAAGAAGCAACCGGCGATGCGCTCGGTTTGCCTGACACGCGAAGGAAGTGACCAATCCTCTCTGCGCTTGCGATCCTCGCTCTGCCTGTTGGCTTCCTGTCTGGTGGCGTGACGATCTATGCGGCTAAGGACCGTGACTGGAGTATGGCTTGGAAAGCCTGTTCCGTCTTCCTGATATGTGCATTCCTTTATGTGGCTGCGCCGAAGTCTGTGAGTTCGGGTGGTGACTGCTTCACCGATTGGGACGGGCGTTCAAACCCGACAGTCTGCGACTGATCTGAACTGACATTCCCGAATTTGCCAAAGCCTCGCTCACGCGGGGCCTTTTTCGTATGGAGACATCGATGGCTCAAAACATCCCCGTCCGCACCAAGTGGACGCCGCCTCCGGCCCGTGTCGAGGGTGACCGCCTTCTCCGGGCGCGCGCCTCCGAACTGCGTGTCCGTGATGCTGCTGTCCAGACGGAAGCACAGAAGGAGCGGACGAAGGAAATCCTTGGCCAAGAACTCGGAACCAAGGTGGAGAAGCTGGAGGATACCGTTGACCGGCTGATCGACAATCTTCCCCGGATCATTCCGAATGGCGGCGGTGGCGGGCGCAAGACTGTCAAATATGTTCTGGAGCGGGACTATCCCGGGATTGCTTCGACCTCGCTCAATCCGACAGTCGAAACGCGCGAACATATGGTGCGATACGACTTCTCCGACTGCAAGGCCATTATCATCAATCGGTGGTCTGACGACTCGACATTCCATCCCGCGCTCTACCGCAAGGTTGCATCTGATCCTGGCAACTTCACGGCCATTCAGGACCGCAAGGGCAACTGGTTCGAACTCGATCCGAGCGAAGTCCCGCATGTCGATGCGCTGGGGGCAACTGATAGCACAAATACGGCAGTCCAGACGACGACCGCGATTCAGAACGCGATTGATTTAGCGTCGGATCGAGGCAATGGGCAGGTGCTGTTTTCAGCCAGGACATACTTGATTGGCCAGGGTGGTCCGGTCGGGGCCTCCTTCTATGGCCTGATCCTGCGGTCTGGTGTCGTCATCACCGGGCCTGGCCTTCACTCCGGCTGCGAGATCAAGGCGGCTCCCTCGACCAACATGCAGACCATCATCAGCGACCCGGCTGGCGCCAACGGCATTGGCATCAGGGGCATGAAGGTCAATTACGACAGCGTGAACAACCCGTCCGCAACCGTCTTCGGCCGTTGCGTCGAGTTCCGCGATGCGGACGGCATCATCCTGGAGGACTACAAGGGCGTGGACAGCCCCGCCTACAACACCGTCTTCTGGTCCTGCACCAAGGTTCGCATCCACAATATCATCTGCCGCAATGAAAACACGTCGCCTAAGGCGGGAAATGCAATCTCCATCATCGACTGCTCCGATGTCATCGGGGACAAGATCGAAGCCTATTCGGTCGGCGACGACGCTTTTGGCATCGGGGTATTCGAGGGAAATTGCAACGACATCCACATCACCAACCTGATCGCTTCGGCACCTGTGGTTTCTGGTGGCGCTGGCGCGCGGCGCGGCATCATCGTCGATGGCGCGGGTGGAACCATGACGAACATCAGCATCCAGGGTTCGACCCGGGATTGCGGCGGTGCCGGCGTCTGGATTAGCCCCCTATTGGCAGAGAACGTCACCATCAATGTGGCTGACAGCGGCTCCGGCTTCGGCCTCTACATTGCGCTTGCGAGCGCCTCGGGCATTCGCCAGTGCGAGTTCAACATCAAGTCCCTGCGCGCTGTCCAACAGGCAATGACCTGCGCCTTTACGGACGGGACATCGTTCATCAACGACTGCAAGCTCAACCTCCAGGCATATGATCCGGCAACCAATGGCGGCGGCGCACAAGGCGCGGTCATCCGTGGGGATCGGTGGACCGGAACCGTCAACATTGACTACGATCCGCTTGCCAACAAGTCGGTCCCGAGCTTTGCCATCGATGACTACTCGAATGGCGGCAAGTGGATCATCCATGCCCAAGGCGGTGCGCGAAACCTCGTGGTTCGGGGAGACAAGAACTCCTATGACATCGCCAGCATGGCCGATGCTGTGACAGGTGATATCCTGATCGTGGCTGGCGCCGACGACAACCAGTTTGTGACTGGCAACGTCACCAGCAGCGTGGCGGACAGCGGCTCGAACAACCAGTTTTCAGGTGGCAAGTTCTCGAAACAGGGCGTCGTGGCCGCGATGGCCACGGATGGCAACGGCGTCGGAACGGTAGCTCATGGCCTCATCGGAGCGCCGCGCTTCTATGGCGTCCAAGCCGATGGCGACAACACCTATGAGGCTATTGTTCAAAGCGTCGATGCGACAAACCTCTACATCCGGGTTCGGGACACGACCTCGAATGCTGACAAGGCGTCAAGCACGCAGCGCGTGATCTGGCGGGCGGGTATCTAGCGCTCGTATCGAAACGACATCCAGAGAGCGAATACCGCCACCGCTGCAAGTACGATCAGCACCGGAAACGACAGATCTGCCCCGGTGAACGGGGCGTCTAGCGAAGGCATGTAGCCATACTCGGGGTGTTGCATCCCCGCTTCTATAGCCAATCTTTCGAGAGGTAACAACCGATGAACCTTGATCAAGGCTTCACGCGGCTCATCATCGATACGTGCAAGAAACATGGGCTGCTTCGGAACCAGGCTGCCTACGTTCTGGCCACCGCCTGGCATGAGACTGCCCATACGATGCGCCCCGTCCGCGAGTATGGCGGCGAAGCCTACCTGAAGCGCAAGAAGTATTATCCCTACGTGGGCATGGGCTTCGTGCAGCTAACCTGGCTGACCAACTACGAAAAGGCGTCAAAAGAACTAGGCATCGATTTCGTGTCCAGCCCGCGCAAACTGTTGGAGCCGGGACACGCCGCTGAGATCCTTGTCGTCGGCTCGAAAGAAGGCTGGTTCACCGGCAAGAAACTCTCCGACTACATCACCCTGCAAAGGTCCGACTATGCTGGCGCCCGTCGCATCATCAATGGCACGGATAAGGCTGGGCTGATTGCCACCTATGCCCATGCCTATGAGGCCGATCTGAAGCGCGAAGGCTATGGCTCTACAGCCCCTTCACCGGCTCCCAAGCCTATTCCTGTCCCGCCTCCGTCCAAGCCCGCTCCTGAGCCAAGCAAGGGCTTCTGGGCGGTGATAGCAGCGCTGTTCAAGATGCTTATGAGGGGCGGGAAGTAGTCTGCGAGGCAGGGCGGCGACTTCCTGCATCTCTTGGCGTCGAAGGGAAAGCTACCCCTGCAATTACGACGCTGCAGCGCCGGACGCTTACTAACCGGGCGAACCGGCGCGACGGAAGCCCGTTCCGTCCTCTCGCATCCAAAAACCATACCACATCATCCATCCGAAAGGAACTAAAATGCGTGAACAACTAGTGCGCATCGCTTTGAGATATTTGGCCGTCTGGCTTGTCGCGCAAGGCTGGTTCTCATCCGAGGACGGGTCGATGTTCGCTTCCGATCCTGACGTTGCCATGTTCATCGACATGGGCGTTGGCTTCGCAATAGCAGGCGCTACCGAGGTCTGGTTCTGGCTCGCTGCGAAGTGGAAGGAACGCAACACCATCACAATTGAGGTGCCGGAGTATACGGGAGAGCAGCTATGAGCCGCGCTGCTTGGTTCTGCCCGTCTTGCCAGAAGCATCACGCGCCGCACACTGCGACACCTGCCCGGGTGGGACAGGCGGCATTGTGGTGTCACCATGGCCCCCGACGACGACCCCATATCGGGTTCCGAACGCCGCAGGTGACGTGCCTATGCCTTGGCTGGACCCATGGGTCGCGCCATCGCCGATCACCTGTGCCAGCGGCGTCCCATCGACTGCCGTTTATGTGGTGAACTGACATGTTCGGGGCTGCTCTCACAGAACGCCTAGTTCGCGGAAAGCCGACTGTCGTCTGGACGGTGATGGCCGACTATCGCGCTATAGGCGGGGAAATCATCCACGTCTGCATGGCGGATAGCGAGTTCGTTGCCCGCGAGACAGCACGCCAGATGAATGAGGCGCGCAAATGATCGCCTCCATCGTCGCCAAGCTGCTCGGCTCGGCTGGCTTCGGCTTTCTCGACCGAGTGCTGGGCCATATCGAGCGCAAGGCCGATTCCGAGACAGCGCGCCAGCGCATCAATGCTTCACGTGAAGCAGCTGCGAACTCGGAAGCGGCTGGCGTCGTCAAGGCCGGCATGCAGTTCCCGTTGTTCTGGGTGGCGTGGTGCATCGCTGCCATTCCGACCTGTCTCTGGCACGGCTGGGGCATGATGGACAGCACGTTGAACGGCTCTCTGCCGGACGTGGCTGCCCTGCCTCCCCAGTTGAAGGAATACGCCGACATCGTGTTCGCCAACATCTTCTATTCCGGCGCGGCAATGGGCGGCGCTCAGGTAATCGCTTCAGCCATCAGGGGCCGCAAATGACCTTTCAAGAAATCGCCTACGCCATCCTGTTCTTCCTCACAGTCTCCGGCGTCCTATGGGGCATCTGGTGGCGGCTCGTCTCAATGGTCGACCAAGCCAAGAAGGACGGCGACACGAAATCCAGCGCCAATGCCGCGCTCGCCTCCCTCGCGCTCGACAAGTTGTCCGAACACAAGCTGCACGTCGCGGAAACCTACGTCAGCAAGCAAGGGCTTCGTGAGGCGGTAGAACCGATCATGGACGCCATCCAGGGCGTCAAGGGCGCTGTGGACCACCTGAGCGGGCGCATTGATGGCGTCTACCAGCAGAGCCACACGCCACGGCCACGCACGCGCCAGCCGTGACCCTTCCCGCCCGTCTCTGGCTCATCTCCCTCATCTGTCTGTCCTGTTTGGCCGGCGTCATGGCCGCAATCCTCGTCCTTTGAAAGGAACGAACATGCTTAAGCTCATCAGCCTTGCAATCGCCCTTGCCTTCGCATCGCCTGCTATCGCTCAGGAATGCTTCACCCTGGACAACGCGATGGAGTCCCTGAAAGAGGGTGGTGTCCCGGACAACATGATCACCATCTCGGAAGACGTTGGCTTTATCTCAGCCTATCACAAAGCGCTGAATCTCGACATCCCCGACGACTCTCAGCCGACGAAATTCATCATGGCCGTGATCCCACCTCTCGCCATCATTGCGATTGTCGAGCCTGACAACTGCATCAAGCATCACGCCCGCATCTCCCTGGACCGGCATCAGTTCGCATTGATGAAATCAGACGGCATTTGAGCCTACCCCCGATCAACCAGGAGTGTGGGGTAATGCCCAATGACGACGGTGCGAACAAAACCTCGCCGGACGATCTTCTGACAATCCGGCGACACCTTCCAGACTTCACCAGGCTAGACGGGACAATCAACATCAGGGGCCTTTCCAAGGCTGTAGGCGGGCATCGGACGACAGTCGATCGCCGCGTGAAGATGATCCGCGAAGAAGACCTGAAGGCCGCTCAGGAAGCCTACACGCCCGACATAGACGGCATCCCCGAAACCAAGCCCCGCGTTCGTGTCAGGGCCTACAATGTCAGCGTCACGCGGGATCTTCCCGTCCGGCGCGTCGTGGTCATCGGCGACCTCCACATGAAGCCAGGAATGGACTTCGAACACATGCGGTGGATAGGCCGCTACGTGTCAGAGGCCAAGCCCGACAACGTTGTGCAGATCGGCGATGCATTCGATATGAGCAGCTGTGAGTTCCACAGTCCTCCCGGCTCCGCAAGCCAGTTGCATCGCCCGTCCTTCAGCGAGGACATCGCGTCTGGCGAGGAAGCGTTCGACACCTACCATTCCGAAATCGGGATAGGCGAAATCCCGCATGATGTGACGCTTGGCAATCATGAATTCCGCGTCTGGCGCCTGGAGGAACTGGCCCCGAACCTCGCCGGCACGCTGACCCTGCAACTGGAACAGTTCTTCTACCGCTACCGCTGGCGCGTGACGCCGTATCGGCAATGGCTGTTTATGGAGGGCGTCGGGTTCACGCATGTCCCGATGTCGATCATGCAAAAGCCAATCGGCGGGCGCTATCCTGAGAACACCATCGGGAACCAGGCGACGCATTCCATCATCTTCGGCCATACCCACCGCAACAATTCGGTGACGGTGCCGAAGATCGGCATCAACAACTCAATCACCATTACGAACGTCGGCTCAGCTATGCCGCACGGCTACATCCCGCCCTACGCCAACGGGGCAACCACCGGCTATACATACGGCATCCACGACCTTCGATTGAGGGGCGGGCGTGTCGAGGGTGGCAACTTCATTTCGCTCCTGGAACTCGAAGAGAGGTTCGCATGATCGCCCGTCTCTACTTCCTCCGCTGGCGTGTGGCTTACAGGCTTGCTGTCTGGAGGTTCATGTATACGGGGTTCATGTCATGAGCTTCCGCGTCGTTCAAAGCGAAGACCAGTCAATGACAATCGTTCGAACCTATGTGACCTCTGACAAATCGTATGACTACCTGGAGACGGTCATGGGGCCGGTGGAACTGTCGATATTCATTGGTGAGCTTGCCGGAGAACTGGCGAGAATGCAGCAGTATTCTGCGCTGGAGGCGAGGCGGAAAGCCTTGTAATTGTGGAGGAGCGCTCCAGAATTGCTTGGAAGTCGATGCGGATTCTGATATACTAATTCAGTTAGGAGAACGATGATGCGCGACACTGCACCATTCATTGACGGCGACGGCGGAACTGCTGGCATCACGCCAGGTCCAGGCACAGGCACCATCGGAGACGGCGGCACACTGTTTATCGCACCAGGTGGCGGCACCGAGTGTATCGGCGACGAGATCGGATTCTAGCACAAGTTCCCTGCGAATAGCAGGCACGAGACGCCAGACAATGCTGAGAGGCGTAGAGCCGGATCGAAGGCGCGCGGTATCAAGTCTGGCACAGAGTATGCGAGGCGGCGGTGCGACTAGGCTGACGAGCTGCTACAGCGCCGAGAAGGTTGGGGTTCGTTCCTGGCCGTTCTGTCTCGCAGACCTAGTATAGCCGGGGCCGGCCTCTGCAATGCAAGCTCCCCGGCTCAGTCACCTCCAAAGCCAATCCACCACCATCACAACCCCCGTAACTACTGCTGCAAACAGCAGGCGGGAGAGGATGACGTTCTCACGGTAGCGGTTCATGGGACTAGCTCAAACTCTCGACGCCAAATCGTGTCATAGCCGTATGGCGTCGATATCCGCAGATTGTAGACGCATTCAGGCCGGCACCACGAACCAAGGACGAGGGCGGGTCTATCGTCGAAGGCGATCTTAACTCTCTGGCCCTCGGTGAAGATTGGCGCGTTAGGCTCCTGTCGCCCGGACAACATCGCCACAACCCCGGCGATAACGAACAGCAGCATCATCACGCCGCCGGCAATCGGCACCCACGTTTCGCCCATCTGCGCCCTGTGGCTTGCCGCCATCAGGACGGCGCGATCGTAGCTTTCCCGTGCTTTTCGCTCGTAGGCGTCCATTCATCTCTCTCCAGCGTCTTCCGGGGTGGGTGGGGAAGCGAGGGCAGCGTCTATCATTGAGCGCCAGATGCGAGCGCTTGTGTTGGGGCCGTCGCTAGCCTCACGTATCATCTCTGGCGTCGGCTCCCGCATAACCTCAATCACAGCTCTCGCTTCTGCCTCTGCTTCCATGACGTGTTCTGGATAGCAAGACGCATAGAACGATTCCAGATCCGGGTGGAACTCAGGCTCGTAATACCGCCGTTTGAGAATGGCGCGGGCTGCGAGGGTGATCATGTTCATGGGGTGGTCTCCCGGTGCGTGTTCCGCGCCATCGCCGCATGGCCTTCGTGCCATACTTTGACCGCATGAGCGTAGACCCCGGTTTCCGGCAAGGGGGCCGCTGGCGACAGATACTCATTTGGGATGAGCAGAGAGAGTTCAAACAGCGCGTCATCCAAACGGGAAAGCCGCCTAGTCGCA
>Ga0181358_1000045_pt1 | contig 48001 bp, 52 predicted proteins | sample Fa13VDMM110SD_FD_130096 | JGI IMG/M metagenome (GOLD analysis project Ga0181358, IMG submission 130096) | Freshwater viral communities from Lake Michigan, USA - Fa13.VD.MM110.S.D | ecosystem: Environmental > Aquatic > Freshwater > Lake | place: USA: Michigan | collected 2013-09-24 | reverse complement strand
ATTAATCTACGTTTTTCTTCATCTGTAAAATTACTTTGCCAAAATGAATCATATTGGTCTGTATTACCATTTTCCAATGCTCTTTGACATAATATAAAATCTAAATCATCAATTTCATTTCTGAAAAATTCATATACTTCATCATTATCATAAAAGAAATCACTTAAATCAATAGGTCTATCCATTACATTCATATATTGACTTGATTCAAAATGGAATTGAAACTTTTCAGATGGGTTTTCTTTATTAATTAAGATATATAACGTACCTTGTCTATGATAATAATCAAATTGGTTAAAAGTATCTCCTGCTGTACACCATTTAGTACCTTTACCATAATAACAAGCAGCTTCTTTTGTTTCAGGAACTATGATTACCCATTCATCATTTTCAAATACTTTTTCAGCACCTTCTTTAATTTCTTTTTCTTTTTCTGTATTTGATTGTAAATCTTGATTTTGTAATTCAAATGTCAAATCAAATAATGTATTAATATTAAATTTACCAATATCTTTTTTATCTGTTGGTAATTTATTTGTTCTTTTTGCTTTTTCAAATAAGGTTAAAGCTTCTTTTATTTTATATAAGTCTTCACCTCTTCTTGTTTTAATATTATTAAGAATCCAAGCTAGGTTATCTTTTCTAAATATCCATTTAGTGTATTGACCTAAGTTTTCAGTATTTTCAATAAAGGTCGGGTCTAATCTTACGATTGTATTATATGTTGATAAATCTTTTTCTTCATTATCTTTATCAATTAAACCTTTATAATATTGGTTATAAGCATCTATTGCTTTTATTTCATTTAATTTTTGAACAGTTTCGGATATAATTTTTTTAAAATTTTTTTTAGTTAAAACCATAATAATAATTTTATTATAAATAGTTTTAATACTATTTAAATTACTTATTCAAAGGAAAATGTTCTGACAGAAAGTTATATAATTTTCTTAATATTTTATAAGGAGCATTATGTAATTTCATGACAGGTACGTTTTTAACTTCATTATTTTTAATGAATTTTCTTATATAGATATTTTCAGTATCAAATCCTTCTACTTGTATATAATTATTAAATCCATCCCAATATAGATAAATCATAGTACTTCCATCAACTTCAATAGTAGAATGAACTCTATGAGTTGATATTATAGTAATAAGTTTATCTATCAGTTCTTCTCTATTCATTATAATTATTCTGTTAATATTATATAGTATTTTTTAAATAAAAAAACCCCTATATTTCAATGATATAGGGGTTTTAATTAAATAAATTATACTAATTAAAAGACTTTATTTTTTTCCCCATTGACTTGCGAAGGCATCAGCAATACCTTGAAAAGTTTTACTTCTTAGAGTTCTTCTTTCAGCATCAGTTTTTGCATTAGTTAATGCATCAGCATACCACTTAGGCATTTTCTTTCCACTTGAATAAGTTACATATTCACCTTTACCAACCATTTTAGTTGGAGTAAGTTGTGGTAGGTTTTTTAACCAAAGACAAGTAGATTTGGTTGCTTCATCACCAAACATATAAGGTTGAATAATTTGGTCAGGTTTTTTCCATTTTGTAGATAACAAACCAATAGGGTTTTCGATAGCAACCATTGGTATTTTGCAGTTGTATAATGCTTTTACAAATTCAACACTATCCAACATATCTTGTCTTCTATTAGGATATTTTGGATGTGGTCTGCGTTCTTCAAAGGGTAAATCTTTATCTTCAGGATGTGATAACCATTGAACACCGCTACTTGTAAGATAAGTACAAGGAGGGTGACCAATCATCATATCCCAATCTTCTCTTTCGATTACAGAGAAGATATCTTCTTGATAATGCCATTCAGGGTGTCCACCGCTACAAGGTAACAAATCGCAAGAATAGGCTTCAATACCTAACTTTCTAAAGGCCAATGTTGTGGCTTGTGATTCTTCGCATCCGACAAGAACTTTCATAGAATTTTAATTTTTTGTAAAGTAAAAAAAAAGAAATCAGAATCGCAAATTTTTTTTTAAAACTATTTAAATAAAAGAAATTTAATATGCCAAGTTCACTAAAAAATATAATTAAAAAAATAATATTAAAAGAAGCAGATGATTATTTACAAGACTTTAGTTCTTTTGATAATGAACAAAACAAAAATAGATTAAGACAATACTTAACAACAAAGAATTTGAGTAATGTATCAGTAGGACCTAAAAGTTTAAATAACTTTCCTAATAAAGGTGATGAATTATCATTATTTTCACTTAACATTAGGGAATTAAATCCTGTTCAAAGGAATATATTAAAACAAAGTCTAAATAATGGAAATATACAACATAAAGTTGAAAGTGGTGTTGTTTCTTTTTCAAAGAAAGATATTAATAAATTATCCGATGAAATTGATAAAATATTTGAGGATGAATACGAAAATGCACAAGATGAATATCTAAATTATCTTTTTAAGCATGGTGATGTTGACCGTATTACAGGTAAAATAAAAGAAAACGAAATGACAAAAAGGTATGAGAAAAAATTATTTTCCGAACTTGAAAAGGTACAAAAAATTATTAGTGATTTAACAGAAAAAATAGTTAATACATATTATAATAACTATAATGATAGAAGCGTAGATGAGGCATATGTTGATTCAAGTGGTGAACTACAAGATTTCAATCCATCACCATATGATATGGAACTTGATAAAGGAGGAGTTTCACCTTTTTATGACCCTGAATTACCAAGAAGAAATAGGATGAAAGCACCTGGTGGTGGTACATATTTAAAATTAATTTTAAATGAACCATACCAAAAAAAGGCATTTAGAGTTGCATTAAATATTGCAGTAAACAAAGGTGCTAAATCAGATTTTGGAAATTATAAATTACCTAATTTTAAAGTTAAAACAGTTGGTAATACAGAAGTATATGAATTCAATAGTAAGTTTTCAAATTTGATTAAAACTATATTTGATAATATAGGAAAAACAAATCCTGTTTATAAAGAGATATATGATGAATTAACACAAATGATTCATTAAATTTCTATTGAATATTCAGATAATTTATCAACGAGATATTGTCTTAATTCATCTAAAGATATTGATTCTTCATCAGTATATTTATCTTTAGAGCGAATCATCTCTTTAATATCATATAGAACTGCTCTATATTTCCAACCATCTAGAGCAGTCCTATACTCTTCTTGTTCTTCAATACCATCGAATTCAAGCGTTACTTTCATTTTCTTTTAAATTGTCCTGCTGAACCTAAGTAATTATAACCTTTTTTATAAGTGATACCTGACCCAAACAATCTAATATCATTTTTACAATAAAAAAGATAAAGAGTATCTGTTACAGTAGAATTTGATTGTTTATATTTAAAAATATTCATTACAGGAGTAATTTTATCATTTGGGGAAATATTTTTATTTGCAATCAAAGTTGAATCTAATAAATTTTTAAATGAGAAAGTTGGATTTACTGTATCATAAATTGATATAATTTTATCATCTACAATATATGGTGTAACTTTTCTAAGTTCATTAGCTTTTAAAATTATTTTTTTTGATAAGAACTTTTTAAATCCCAATGATGTGTCATAAACAATAAAATCTTTTAAAATACTTGAATCCATTTTAAACAATAAAGAAGAGTTAGTTATATCTTGTTTTAATGGTAAAGTTTTAACCAATTTATATTTATTAAAATTTTGTTTAATATTATTTTTAATATACATATTAGAGTTTTTAATAAAAATTGTTTCTTCGTTTTTACAAGATAATAAAATAAAAACAGATAAAATTGGTAATAATAATTTTTTCATAATTTTGATAATTTTAGTATAAATAGTTCTTTATTTCTATAAAGATAAGTCAAAATTTTATAAAATATTATTTTTGTGAATAATATATTTAGAAATTTCGATTAATTTTTAATATTAAAAAAAAATCCCTATCCAAAGGACAGGGATAAAAAAAATATACATATTTTATATCTTATCTATAACCTATTCCGAATGCAATACATTTGTTTTTAGGATTATCAATATCTTCTTTAGAGAAGATATATTCAATCATATAATTTCCTGAATATTTTGCTTTGAAATCAAAAACATTTTTATTTTGCATATAAATACCTGAAACGAATAAATTATCTTTTGAATCATAAATATTAATGGTAATTTTACCATTAAACCCACTAGATGCATCAACGACTCTATAATTTTCATTTTTAAAAATACTAAAAGTTGCTTTAACTACTTCTTTATTTTCGCAATCGTTTAATGCTTTGTAAGCAAAAGATTCGTAAGTATAATCATCCAAAGAAAGTAAAACGTTGTTTTTTATTGTTTTTGAATCGCATTGAGCGAAACCATTTGTGGTTATCATTGTGATAACCATTGCGATGATTAAACCGATTTTGTTTTTCATAATTTTTTTGTTTTTTTTTTATTGTTATTGTTTTTAAAACATCACAAAAGAATTGTGATTATTTCGGATAAGAAACAATACAAATAGAAACAATACAAAAAAGGGTGAAATCGGTTATAAAAAATTTACCAATAAAGTTATAGATATATTTTTATATAAATAGTATAAAAAAAGTAAAGGTGTTAAAAATAACACCTTTTTATTATAATTATTTGATTAATAAATGTTAATCTTCTGACATTAATTCTTGATATGCTATAGTATCATTATCAGCAATTGAATCTAACATACCTGCATCTTTTAATTCTTGTAATTTATTTTCAATATCATTTTCTATATTTTGATTATTTGTATTAATATAAAATTCATTATTATCAAAATCAATAGTAATTTTAGCTATTTTTCTACCATTATGTGTAACATTGACAATACTAATATTATCATCTTCGCTATATTCATAACTTTTATTAGCAGGATTTCTTGGGTCATTATCACCTTGGATGTATGAATCCATGTCATTTTCATTGATAAAAGATTTCATATACTTTTTCAATGTTTTTAATTGCTTTTCTGTAATTAAATATTTCATATTATTTTCCGTATGTTAAATTTATTTTACCACCTTCAGCACGTTGAAATACAAAATTGCTTGAGTATTCTTGAGATACTTTTTTAAGGAAAGAGTCAATGACAGTTCTATCAATTTCAACATCAGTTAAAGGTAATTCTAATGATTTTACTTTTAATGCTTTCTTTAAATCTGCTTTAAAGGATGAAGGTTTTAATTTACCTGTATTATCTGTTTTATTTTTAGTTGAAATGAATACAGATTTTTTACCTTCATTTACATCATGGTCAACTGCACTAGTTGTTTTAATAAGTTTCTCTAATTTAGTTTTTAAATCTCTTACTATATCACTAGAAAATTTAACTTCTTTTTCAAACTTTGATTTAAGTTTAGTTGGTACTTTTAATCCTTTATTATGATTTGCTACTACTTGTAATATTTTTTCTAATGTTGCTACTGAATCAATTTTTAATTTAGTTTTATCGGCAACAGGTTTTTTAGTTTCAGGTTCTTTTTTAAGTTCTTTTTTTGAACCTAATGCTTGAGCATCTTTTAATTCAACACCTTTGCGAATTTTAGATTCGTTTAATTGTTCTTTTTTAATAAGAAAAAGTTTAAGTAATTTTAATTGTCTTTCCGTGAGTAAAACCTTCATAGTTTTTATTTATAAATAGTATAAAATAAAAAAACCCTGCCGAATTTCAGCAGGGCTTTCCATGATTGTTTCAACAAAAACAAAATTATTTCTTAATTTTTTTTAAATCATCATGAACATCAAAGATGTAAAATGCTAAAAAAGCAATTCCTGTAAAAATATCATTTGTTGTTATGATATAATCATAAAAAGTCATCATAATGATTTTTTTAATTAAAAAAATTAAAATTGCCACATAGTAAAAAACATTAAAAAATCTCCTTACAGAAGTCCAAGATGGAAAGTAGTTTAGTAAATTTTTCATACTACAAATATAAAACTTTTTTTTAAAAAATAACCAAATATAATCCAAGAGATAAAATAATTGAATTTGAGACAAAAGCTATAATAAGATAATTTTTAATTTCTTTTATATCCTCAGACAAATTATAAAATTGCCAACCCAAATGCAATAATGATAAAAATAAATAAATTATGATTGTATAGTTGAAAATTGTTTGTAACATAATAAATAAATTTAGTGTTCCCTACAGGGCTTGAACCTGTGACCTATTGATTATGAGTCAATTGCTCTGACCAACTGAGCTAAGAGAACTAATTGGTAATGCAAATATAAGGGAATTTTTTATTACTTCGGTTTTTTTTTCAAATTTTTAAATTGTCGGGAGTTATAATAATAACTTTGATATTCATCATCTTTTTTTGTTCTTTTCTTGACATTATATCTTGAATCCATCTCTGTTTTCAAAGCACCTGGATTATAGTATTGAGTCTTACAACTTAACATAAAGATTAACAACAATATTCTTTTCATATCTCCCTTTTTCATAAATAGAAACTATTTATAGGAAAGTATTTTAAAATGAGAAGTCCATTAGATGAGATATTTAAATCTTTAAGTTCTTTAAAGGAAGAATTGAATGAACAAAACAAAGTAAATGTAAAGCAAAAGAATCTAGAAAAGGTTAAACAATTTTTATTAGAAAGAAAAGGATTTTTAGATGAAGACTTTAAATCTCAAGAACAAAATTATATAAATCAAGGTAATGAACCTCAGATTGTTAAATCATATATTGAAAAGTTTAAAATAATAAGAGATAAAAATTATAGACAACTTAATGACCAAATTAGTGGATTAGAAAATGTTAGAGATAGAAAAAATATAGACTCTTATAAAACATTTAAAGAACTTGAAACTATTGTTGATTATGTTGGTGGTCAAGTAGACTTAGCAGGTACTTCTCTTGGTAATGATATAGAGATTGATGCTAAACCAATTTATGAAAATGATATATTTCAAATATATTATGCAGATTCACCAAAAGCATGTATAAAATATAAAGGAAATATACCTTACGGTTGGTGTGTATCAAGAAACGATTCTACTAATATGTATTATACATATAGATATAAACCTAATGAACCTTCATTTTATTTTATTAAAATAAAAGATAGAACCAAAAAAGAATTAGGATTTTTTAGTACGGTTGGTAATATTTTTAATGGTGAATTTAAAGATAAATATCATTTTTTTGTTATACAAGTTAATAAAGGTGCTAAAATTGGAGATACAACAACAAAACAATATTATGTAACTTCAGCAATGAATGATGGGGATAAACCAATGTCATGGGATGAAATAATTGCGATAGAACCAAGAATAGCAAATCTACAAAAAATATTTAAGAATTTTGAATTATCACCTGAAGAACGAAAATTTTATGATAAATTTAAAGATGGAATAGATGATGAAACTTTTTGTAATTTAGATTATACATCAAAAAGAAGATATTTGGATATTTTTGTAAATAATTTTAAATTATTAACTAATAAACAATTTGAATGTTTACCTGATGACTTAAAAAATTTATATGTTGGATTTGGGGTTGGTTTAGCAGAAGAGCAATTTGAATTGATTAAATCTAATAAAAATTTATTAAAAAGATATCAACAGATAACAGAAAGAAAAATAGAAGAATACTTAAAAAATAAAAATCAACAAATACGTTTTAAATATACAGAATTAATATCATTGTCTGAAGAAAAAAGAAAATATTTTATAGATAATATAATACCTTTAGAACCTCGTTTAAATGGATTTTTCTTTGTTGGTCCATCTATTTTACATATTTTTGATTGGTTTTATCAACCTGAAGGTACGCTTGATAAAATTTTCAATATATTATTATATTATGGCGGTGAGAATTTAATATTAAAACTTAAAGAGGAAGATTTAAATATTTTATTAAAACAATCATTTCAACCCATAAAATTTTTTAATTTTATAAATAAATATTCTAATAATATGGGTGATAAATATATAATTGAATACTCTAAGAGTATGAGTGAATTAGAAATAAATTATACAAGTACAATTTCGATGTTTATAAATCACTCTAAAAACTCTAAAGAAGTTAAACAAATTTTTGAGAGAAACAATTTATATCCAAACTATGAACCAAATACATCATTAGAATCTTTACAGGAAAATGTAAAACAAAGAAATCTAGAAAAAGTAAAACAATTCTTATTGGAAAGAGAACTTTTATCTGAAAAAGACAATAGACAATTTATTGTGAATAAGTTAGGTATGACACAAGAAGTAGCTGACTTTGCTCATAGTATATCGGATAAATATTCTATATGGATTGCTAATGCAATTAAAACTATTTCTGGTCCTGATGGTGGAAGTGGTGCTTATAAAAGTCTTAAACGTGAATATGAAATAGTAATTGAAATGTTTAAAGATGATAATAGACCTAATATAGATATTAAAAATTTAGATTGGTTTGATGCTTTAGATTTAAATAATGTTTACAATTATATAAAAGATTGGAGAGATAGTCCTGATGTTCCTTCAGTAAACCTTAGAAATATGACTTGGGATGAAGCCGAAAGATTATCAAGGGAATGGCATGAATCTTTAGGTAGTGGTAAAAGTGTAAGTGATATATTAGATGAAAAAGATAAAATCATTCATAAATTTAACAATGGTTTTTATTGGGTTTTAAGAGAATCAAATACTTGTGAAAAATCAAGAGAGTCTATGGGTCATTGTGCTACAGCATCAAAAAGTGATATGTATTTGTTTAGATTAATTAAAAATGACGAAGAGTTTATTACTGCTGATTATGACCCAAATGATAAATATATAATCCAATTAAAAGGTAAGGCAAATACAAAACCAAAAGAAATATATTATCCATACATAATATGGTTAATAGCGGATTCAGGATATATTGATGAATTAAGAACGAATAAAGGATATAGTACAGAAACTAATTTTCATTTGTCGGATTTAAATGAGAAAGAATTAAAATATATTATATCTAAAAATTCAAATCTTATAAATATTTTAGACATATTAAATATGTCAGAAGATAAAATTAAAAATATAATAAATATTTTAGGTGATGATTTAAATAAACCTGTTATTAAATTAGCTACAGAAAACTTTAAAGATTTAACTACTACTTTAATACTTAAAGATAATAGTTATGGTAAAAATCTAATTTCATTATTATTTAAATTTTTTGGTAAAACTTTTATAAACAACTTGAATAGTGAAAATTTAAATTCCTTAATTTACTATCTAGTTGATTTAGAGGGTGTGAAATTTGAAGATGAGGATAAAGTTAAGAATAAAGTTAAGTCTAAATTGATTGATTATATTTTAGAAATTGGTGGTGAAGAACTTTATTATAAATTAACTACAAAAGAATTTGTAAATAAGACTACTGCTAATTTTATTTATACTAAATCAAAAACAAAAGGAGTTAATAAATTTATTTTGAATTTATTAAAAATAAATGGTAAAGAAATGTTAATGAATTTTGATGAAAATGAAATAGACAGTTTATTTTTTTATACACAAAAAACAAATCTTATTAAATTTATTAGACTTTTAAATAAATTTGGTGGTGAAGATTTTTTAAATAAAATAGCTAAAAATGAAAGTTTATTTACTAGTTTGTATGTTTACACATATAAAATAGAAAATAAACATGAAATCGTTAATGATATGATTACGATTGGTGGTAAAAATTTTCTAATGAATTTAAGTGAAAAAAATATAAACACAATTTTACGGCTTACATCAAATCGTGATGAATTAATTAATAAAATACTTAATATTGGTGGTGAAGACTTTATAAAGAGTTTAAGTGTTGATAATGTTCATGAATTTATTACGGCTTCTTCAAGTTATAAAAATGAAAATCAAATAAAAAGTTTATTTCAACAATATGGAAAATATTCAAACACACCATTAAATGAACAAAATAAAGAAAATATTAAACAAAAGAATTTAGAAAAAGTAAAACAATTTTTGTTGGAAAAAGAATTGTTATTAGAAAAAGACAATAGAGAAATTATTGTAAAGAAATTAGGATTAGGTCAAGGTATTGCTGACTTTGCTCATGAAATGTCAGATAAATATTCTATATGGGTTGCAACTAGTCTTAGAGATTTTCTTGAGTCAAGACAAATAAGTAGTGAGTTATATAATACCTTAGAAAAAAGGTATTTTATTACAAGACCTGATTTATCAAATAAATATCAAGATGTTATTTCAATGTTTAAAGATGATAATAGACCTAAATTAGATATTAAAAATTTAAGTTTTGAAGATGCAGTTCTTTATTTTGACCTTTATAATTACATAATAGATTGGAGAGATAGTCCTAATACCCCAACACTAAACCTTAGAAATATGAGTTGGCAAGAAGCTGGAAGATTAGCAGAAGAATGGCATGAGTCTTTAGAAGCTAGTGGAAAAGTTTCTTATATATTAGATGATAAAGATGAAATAATTCATGAATTTAATGATGGTTTCTATTGGGTTTTAAGAAAAGATAATCGTTGTGAGAAATCACAAGAGTCTATGGGTCATTGTGCTACAGCATCAAGAGGTGACATGTATTTATTTAGATTAATTAAAGATGATGAAGAATTCATTACTGCTGATTATGACTCAACTGATGAATATATAATTCAATTAAAAGGTAAAAAGAATTCAAAACCAAAAGAGGTGTATTATCCATATATAATTTGGTTAATAGCAGATTCAGGATATATAAAAAAATTAAGAACAAATGAAGGATATAGACCTGAAACTAATTTTCATTTGGAAGATTTAAATAAAGAGCAATTATTATATGTTGCATTTAAAAATCTAGATGTCATGAATATTGGAAAATTATTAAGTAAATCTTCAGACCCTGATAAAATTATTAATGAATTATTAAATAAGGGTGGTAAAGATTTTGTAATAAAATTAAATTATTTTCCAATAAATAATTTATTAAGTTATTCATCAAACCCTGAAGAACTTATTGATAAATTATTATCTATTGGTGGTAAAGAATTTTTAATTAAATTACATGTAAATGAAATTTTAATTATTTTTTCATTTTCATCAAAACCTGACGAACTTATTGATAAAATAGTAAGTTTTGGTGCTAAACGTATTATAAATAATTTTGATTCTGATGATATTCGTAGATTATTAGATAATACAGCAGAACCTGAAAAAGTTATTGATAAATTAATAAATATTGGTGGTAAAAATTTTATAATTAATAATTTAGATTTTAATGAATTTCAAAGAGTATTACCTAAATTATCAGAAGCTACTATTGATAAAATAATAAATATCGGTGGTAAAGAATATTTTACTAATTTACATACTAGCCGTATTCATTTTGTATTAAAATATATATCAGAACCTGAGAAACTTTTTAATGTATTACCTGAAAATAAAATAAAAGAATTTATGGAGGATTATCCTGTTGAAAAATTTGCAAGATTCGCAAAAAATCCTGAACAACTTAAACAAATATTTCAACAGTATGGTAAACTTCCAAAAGATGATTCAAATACACCAATGAATGAAATATTTAAATCTTTAACATCATTGCAAGAAGAATTGAATGAACAAAATAAAGTAAACATTAAACAAAGGAATTTAGAGAAGGTTAAGCAATTTTTGTTGGAAAGAGAAATATTATCTGAAAAGGATAATAGAGAAATTATTGTAAAAAAATTAGGATTACCACAAGAAGTTGCTGATTTTGCTCATAAAATATCAGATAAATATTCTTTATGGATTGCTAAAACTCTTAATGATAATCCAAGAGCGAATAGTTTTATAAAAGCTTATCAATCAGGTTCTATTGATAGTGATAATTTAAAATTTAGACTTAGTGGTTACAGAGCATATGAAGAAATTATTTCAATGTTTAAAGATGATAATAGACCACCTTTAGATATTAAAAATTTAGAATTTGGTGAAGCATTGAATTTTTATCATATTTATGTTTATATAAAAGATTGGAGAGATAATCCGAATGTTCCTACATTAAACCTTAGAAATATGTCTTGGGATGAAGCTGAAAGACTATCAAGAGAATGGCATGAATCTTTACAAGCAGCAGGTAAAGTATCTTATATCTTAGATGAAAAAGATGAAATCATTCATGAATTCAATGATGGATTCTATTGGGTTTTAAGGAAAGATAGTACATGTCCAAAATCAGAAGAATCTATGGGTCATTGTGCTACAGCAACTAATGAAAATATGTATTTGTTCAGATTAATTAAAAATGATGAGGAATTTATTACAATTGATTGGAATCCAAATGACAAATATATAATTCAAATAAAAGGTAAAAGAAATTCAAAACCAAAAAAAGAATACTATCCATATATAATTTGGTTAATAGGTGAATCAGGTTATATAAATCAATTAAAAACAACTCAAGGATATAATCCTGAAACTAATTTTCATTTGTCGGATTTAAATGATGAAGAATTAAAATATATTATTTCAAAAAATATAAATTTAGTTTATAATAGTCTTTCTTATATGGATGAATTATCTCGTTATAAAATAACTAATTTATTAGTTGATGTTGGTGGTAAAAATTTTATATTAGGTTTAAGTAAACAAGGTATTAGTTTTTTATTGGATATTGGGATGGATAATAATGATGAAATTAATAATAAATTGTTGTCTATTGGTGGTAAAGAATTTATATTAAAATTGACTTATGATGCTATTAGTGAATTATTAACATACTCATCAAATCCTGATGAAGTTATTGATTCATTATTTAAAATTGGTGGTAAAGAATTTATAGAAAAAATAAATAAAAATTATTTTGATACAAAACTTGGTCCTTTTGAAAGACGTTTATTTACTGAATTATTAACTTATTCATTAAACCCTGAAAAAATTATAAATGCTTTAGGTAATAATTCTAAAGATTTCATAGATAATATAACATTTAATGAAATTACATCATTATTTAAAAATTCACAAGTGCCTGAAAAAATTATTGATATTTTAGGTAATAAAGCTAATGACTATATAAATAATCCAACAGCATTCTATAGTAACATTGAATTATTGAAAAATTCAAAACAAACTTATAAACTTTTTGATAAATTAATAGATATTGGTGGGCAAGAATTTTTATTTAAATTTATTAATAGGAGAGTGTATAGTAATTTACTTTATAATTTTAATAGTGTAGATAAAGAAAAGTTTAGTGAAAAATTAAAAAAATATGGTTGGGATGATTATCAAGATGAAAAAGATAATGAAATTAGAAGAAAATTTTTACCACCAATGAATGAAATATTTAATTCATTAACATCATTACAAGAAGAACTTAATGAACAAAACAAAGTAAACATTAAAGAAAAGAATTTAGAAAAGGTTAAGAAATTTTTATTGGAAAAAAAACTACTATCTGAAAAAGACAATAGAGAATTTATTGTAAAAAAGATGGGTTTACCACAAGAAATTGCTGATTGGGCGCATGAAATATCAGATAAGTATTCTTTATGGATTGCTAATCAAATTAAAAAGGAATTAGATAGATTAAATTTGGGAAGACCACTTACCTCAAATGAAATTCTTATATTTACTAGTCGAGGAAGAACATATAGAAGGATTATCAATATGTTTAAAGATGATAATAGACCTAATATAGATATTGAAAATTTAGATTTAAATGATGCAGAAGATTATTATAATATCTATACCTACATAAAAGATTGGAGAGATAATCCCAATACCCCAACATTAAACCTTAGAAATATGAGTTGGGAAGAGGCTGAAAGATTATCAAGAGAATGGCATGAATCTTTAAAAGCAGCAGGTAGAGTATCTTATATCCTAGATGAGAAAGATGAAATCATCCATGAATTTAATGATGGTTTCTATTGGGTTTTAAGAAAAGATTATTATTGTGAGAAATCAAAAGATTCTATGGGTCATTGCGCTACTGCGACAAATAGTAATATGTATCTGTTTAGATTAATTAAAAATGACGAAGAGTTTATTACTGCTGATTGGCAATCAACATATAAATATATTATTCAAATAAAAGGTAAAAAGAATTCAAAACCAAAAGTGGAATATCATCCATACATAATATGGTTAATAGCGGATTCAGGTTATATTGATGAATTAAGAACAGATGAAGGTTATAATCCTGAAACTAATTTTCATTTGGATGATTTAAATAGTGAACAATTAAAATATGTTCTTAGTAACAATCCAATTTTAATAAATTCTCAAAATTTAGATTTAGATAATCTAAGTCTAAGTCAAGAAGACCGTAATAATATCATTAATTCATTATTTTCAAAAAATATTTTTAAAAATCAAGGAGATATAAAAATTCGTAGAATTCTAAATTTTTCATCCGAAAATAAAGAATTACTTATTAAACAATTAATAAATAATAAATATTTTATAGAAAACCAAATATTTGCTTATGATAATTTAGAACAAATACTTACTTCCAAAGACTCTGATAATATTATTAAATTTTTGATTAAAAACGAAAAGTTTATTATTGGTTTAGTAAATCATAATAAATTATATTTAATATTTGACCATAATAATAAATTATTAAAAGATGCTGATAGAGTTGTTAATTTTTTAATTAAGAATCAAAACTTTATTAAATTTTTAAGTATTAAAAGAGTTAATGGTATAACTCAATATAATGATGTATATGTTTTACTTTATTATAGTAATAATAGAAAAAATGTGATTGATGCTTTATTATCAGATGAAGAATATATAAATAATATAACCTTAGAAAAAATAAATACTTTAATCTATTTTATGGAATATGAAGAAAAGTTAAAATTTTTAGAGTTTTGTTTATATAATAAAAAAATAGCCACTAAATTATTTAAACGTGAAAGAAATTATAATGAGGAAACTGATTTAGTTAAACTTATTAAAATAATTTTATCTGATAACTCAAATAATTATGTAAAAATAGTTAATTATTTAATATCAAGCAATATTATTAAAGGTTTTAATTTTGAGAATTTAGTTAATCTATTACTTGCAACTGGAGATAAGAAAAAACAATTAATGGTGGTAAATAACGAAATTTTTATATCAAGACTAAAAATATCTTTTTTAAATAGTAATAAATCAAAAAATTCTTATGGTGAAAATACTTACAGAACTGAAAATTCTTTAAGAAATTTGTTTATGTTTGATTCATTAGATAAATATATTGAAAGAAAATTGATTGAAGAACTATATTTTTATAAATCTGGATTTATTGAGAAAATGTTAGATTATGCACATCATGGGATACATATTCTTGAAAAACAACTAAAAACAGGAATTATAAGTGATGATGAAATAAATGATATAATAAATAATCTTGATTTTAATAAATTTGAAATTTCTAATATAGTTATAAATTTTTTATTAAAAAATTCATTTAATCCTAAAAATATTATAAAAAAAGCATTAATAAGTGATGAACGAATGATTACTTTTTTTAAAGAATTTTTTGAATATTCAGGTCGTAATTTAGATGATTTTAATTTAGAAGCAAAAAATAAAAAGGAAATTGCTGAGATTGTTAAAAAATATATTAGTTTCATTAAAATAAAGAAAAATAATCAATAAAAACTATTTATATAAAAGTTTATTATGAAAGCAGTTATAACAAAATCACAACTTGATAGAATTAAAAATTTCATCAATGAAACAAAAGAAGTTAAAAAAGAAGATGTACTTGATGAAAAGAAAAAATCCTTTCCTGATTTAACAGGTGATGGAAAAGTAACCAAAGCTGATATTTTAAAAGGTAGGGGTGTTGAATTAGATGAAAAGAAAAAACTCAGTAAAAAACAATTAAACAAACTTGATGTAGATAATGATGGTGATATTGAAGCTGATGATTTAGCTGATTTAAGAGCAATGAAAAAAATCACCAAATCAAAAAAGAAATCAATTGATGAAGGTTCTGATTGTGGTTGTGGTGCAGATAAAGATGATACAAGATATATGTTCTTTTCAAATCTTGAGCAAATGATGCGTCAAGCAAGAATGCTTCTTCAAATGGATGAAGATATGCTTGAAGACCTTTTAAATAATGGTCATGATTGGGCTGCTGACCATATTGCTGAAGCTAAAAATAACATGGACCAAGTATTTGATTTCATTATGGGTGAAATGCATGGTGAAGGAGAAGATGATTCTTGGGATAATGAGGAAGATGATGAAAGAGAAATGGTTTATGAAGGAATGCGTTTAAAAAAAAAAGCTTTCGTTTCTAAAGAACTAAAAAATCATTTAGATAAAAAAATTTCTTTATCTGAATCTGAATTTAAATATGGTTCTGAAAAACATATTGAACTTTTAAAAGAAGTAAAAGAACTTTATAATAAAGGTATCATTAGTTTAAATGAAACTGATGAGTTTATGATAAATGAATTTGACCCTAAACCTGTTAAGATTAAAGGTATTGGTGAAGTATATCTTGGTTTAATTCAAGAAGAATATGAATCTGATGAAGAACTTTTATCTGAAGCAGTATATCAAGGAAGAAAAGTTCAGTTAGGTAAAAGAATGGCAGGTGATGTAAAAAAGTTTAAGGTTTATGTGAGAAACGATAAAGGTAATGTTGTTAAAGTAAACTTTGGACAAAAGGGTGTAAAGATTAAAAAGAATAATCCTGCAAGAAGGAAAAGTTTTAGAGCAAGACATAATTGTACAAATCCTGGTCCAAGATGGAAAGCACGTTATTGGTCTTGTAGAGCATGGTAATAAAATTATGAAAGCATTAATTACTGAAAATCAATTTAAAAAATTAAAAACATATCTGAATGAAATTTCAGTACAAGATGCGTATGATAAATATTATAATGATATATCTCAAGATGATTATTCTTCTATAATTGAAGCTGACCCATTTTCTAAACCTAATTTTTTAAGTCCTTATGCTAAATGGTTATTAGGGTTGTATAAAAATAAAAATCTTAAATTAGAAGATTTATATAAAGCAACTGAATATATAACAATATTTAATACTATTAAACCAAGATTACCTATTGATAAAAGAGATATTAATAAATTTAAATCATTACCTGATATGTTTAATGTAATTAGACCATATATGGAATCAGGTGAAACTATCCAATCATCAACTTCTTTAGAGAAAGAAATTAAACAAAAAGAAACAAAAAAAATATATGAAGATGATAAATGGTTAGTAATACAACCATTGACAGAACGTTCTGCTTGTTACTATGGTAAAAATACTCAATGGTGTACAGCAGCTAAAGAAAATAATTATTTTGATGATTATAATAAGCAAGGTCCACTATACATAAATATTGATAAAGTTAATAATGAAAAATATCAATTTCATTTTGAGTCAGGTCAGTTTATGGATGAAATGGATAGAGATATTGATTTAATGGAGTTTATAGATAAGAATCAAAGTTTAAGAAACTTTTATAATGAATTTTTAAAGGACAAAGTAAAAAATGTTAATTTTGAAGATATGGATATTACTAATAGTGGTTGTTATCTTCATGTAAAAGATTGGTCATATTTTAGAAATGTTTTTGAACAATCTAGACACCATAAAAATCCTGCTGATTTTTTAAATGACTTTGAAGATTCTTATTATGATAATCATCTTTATAGTGAAGGTGAGATAAAAAGGTATTATTTTGATGATATCAATGAATCAAATAAAAAAATTATGATTGATTTTTTAATAAAAAATCAAGATATTACTTCTGAATCAAGTGATGATGAAATAAAAGATGAAATGGTCGAGTTTTTTGCAGGTGAAATTGGACAAGCATTATCATGGGCAGATAAAGATGCTGCTTTTAATGCAGCATATGAAAATATTGTTGGTGAAATAAAAGATTTTTTTGGAGTTACTGTTATAACATATCAAGATGATAGAATTTATTTAAAATTAAATAAATGTCCTGAACCAATTATTCTTTTGGGACTAGGTAGTGATTGGGCAACTTTTATAAATGGTTATTGTGAAAAATTTGGTAAAATTGACTATAATTATCCTAATTCTAATTATGGATTTAATGGAGATATTGATTTGAATGTGTTTAACGAATATTTAACAGATAATTTGCATGGAATGTAAAAACAAATTGAGGTATGGAAATAAGTAAAAAAGAATTAGAAAATCAAAAAGTAATAAACCAAGCACATAAGGATATTACAAGAACGAAAGGTAAAGACTATGCACCTAATAAAGATGAAATTCAAAATTGGATTGATGATAATTCACAAAAGGTTAAAGAAATAACCAAAGGTGAATTAGAAGAAGAAAAGAAAAAGGGTGATAGATGTACTAGAATTGCTAAAAGAAAATATGATGTATGGCCTAGTGCTTATGCTTCTGGGGCTGTTGTGAAGTGCAGACAAGGTAAAATATGGAAAGGTTTAAAAGAAGAGGAAGAAGATTTAGATGAAAAATGGTCAGAGAAATATAAAAAAAGTATTGATTGTAATAACCCAAAGGGATTTTCTCAAAAAGCGCATTGCAAAGGTAGATTAAAAGAAGGTGAATTTTCAAAATTTGTAGGGTCTGAATTTGGTGATGAAGAAGGTAATATATTTTCAGTAGAGGAAGTTTATGAATTTGTTGAAGCAAACAAAGAAAAATATTTTAAATCTAATTTTCCAATTTCAAAGTTAATACACAATTTAGAATGGTGGGATAAAAATTATGATATAAATAATAAAGAACATAAAAGAAGAATGATGAATTCTGATACATCATATCCTCTTTTAGTTGTAAAAGAAAAAAATAATTTATCTGTAGCAGATGGATTGAATAGATTATATAAGGCTGTAAATATTGAAAATAAAAAAAATATTGATATTTATTTAATTAATAAAGAAGATATTATGTCTTTAAATAAAAAAAGTCTTAATGAAAAAACTGATTTCTCAAAAGAGAAAGAGCAAGGTCTTCATGGATGGTTTGCTCGTCAAGGTGGAAAGGGTAAATCAAAAGGATGGGTAGATTGCAATACCTGTCGTGATGGTAAATGTAAATCCTGTGGTAGAAAGGAAGGTGAAAGTCGTTCTAAGTATCCTGCTTGTAGACCTACGCCATCTGCTTGTAAAACAAAAGGTAAAGGAAAGTCATGGGGAAAGAAAAGCAAATTAAATGAAGATAATCAATATTTATTACCTGAAGAAATTAATGAAATTTTAAAAGGTTATATAGAAGCAGCGTTATGGACTGAAGAAGAAAGGTTAAATGATGAATATGGTTCAGAACATAATAAAGTATTTAAAGATTATGATGAATATGAAGATAAAGAAGATACTGAATTAGATAAACTTGTTAAATTAAGTGCAAATATTAATAATAAAGGAATTGAAAAATTCTCAAAAGAAGATATTGAACCCGATTCATTAATAAAGGCTTATACCGATATAAAAAAATTTATTCAATTAGCAGGAGATAGTGTTTACGAAGCGATATATGAAAATGGTTTAGAAAGGTTAGGTATTGATATATGGTTTACTAGAAATGGTCATGGGGCTGGATTTTTTGACCATTCATATGATTATGATGACGAAAAGAAACTAATTCAAGCTGGCAAATCATTAGGTTCTGTTGATTTGTATATTAATGATAATTTAAAATTATCATTTAGCAATCAACATTTGCATGAACAAACAAAACAAGATATTGAAAGCAAATTAAATGAAGATGCCAAATCAGGAACTCCAGAAGAATTAATTGAATTATTGAAGCTATTACCGATAGACGAAACGGCTAAAGAGTTGACAAATGAAATAATGTCAGATTTAAAAGCCTATTATAATAACGAAGAAGAATTACTTCCAATAAAAACATACATTTATCAACCAAAAGATAAATGTATTCAACCTTATGAGTTAGAAGTTGATTTTATTCTAAAAGGTTCATCAGCAGTTGTTAGTATTGGATATGCTGAAACACGTTATATACAATTATATATACTTAAGAAAGATGTTGAAAGTGCCTATTTTAGAGTTCTAGCATTGCCTAATAAAATTTTTAATGTAATAAAACACGAATGTAGCCATTATTATTTGTCGCAGAAAAATATTGAGAATTGTTTATATCTTACACATCCTGATGGCATGAAAAAATACTATTACGATAGACAAGAACTCGTTTTACACTCTAGAGAAATATTTGATGAAATTGATAAAAAAATATCCAATTGGAGAAATATGCCATTAGAGAATATAAAAAAAATTATTACTAATGAAGTTAGTGTATTGAGAGATAAAACAAGGATACATTTCCCATTCCCTAAAGGACTTCAAAATAAATATGTTGCTTTTATAATGAACAATTATATTAAACCCAATCACAATAGCAATAATAAAGTAATAAATGAACAAACAAAACAAGATATTCAAAGAGAATTAAAATTAAATGAGATTAAAAATACATTTAAAAGATTATTAAAATGAAAAAAATAATTTTTTTTATAATTATTTTACTTCTATTTAATTGCAATTCAACTAAGACATTTGTAAAAGATGGTGTTCTTTGGCAAACTCAAGGTAAACCATTTAAAGATAATTATAAAAAAGGTAGTGGTAGATTAGTCAAAAATAAAAGATTTAATCCTTATATTAAAAAAGATAATTAAAAATCATATTCATCATCCTCTTCATCTTCTTCTCCATCATCATATAAAAAATTTTGTTTTGTCATTCTTACAAAATCAATATATCTTGTATTAAAATATTTATCAAAGTTTTCTGTTTGTTGATGGACATCAGTAATATTAATATCTCTTATGTTATTATATATATTATTTGTTCTTTGTTCGTTATCTAATACATCACTATAACATCTATAATAATTTAACAAATTATTTTCTTTAATGGTTGTATTAAAACAATAAATTTGTTTTTTATTCATAAAATTCAAAATAAGTATGCATTATCTTCCTATAATTATTTGTATTATTATGAATCGTATCTTTTAAATCTCTTTCAAGTTTATTTAATCTATTATCTTTAATAACTAATAAAGGAATTCTAAATTCATTTGATTCTTTAGAATTTTTTATTAAATATCTCATTACAGGTATGGTTTTACTTTTCAAACCTAATAAAGTAACTTTAATCATAATCTTTAGATGTATAATCAAATTTTTTAAATTGATTATTATTTACTCTCTTTTCTTTGTTTTGTTTTTTAGATGCGTTTTTATTTGAAACAAATTTATTTGTTTCCCTTGAATTATCTTTATATGTTTTACCCATGACTATATCTCATGTAATAAAATACGTCAAAAAAAATCCTCACTTGATGGTGAGGATTCTTAAAATGAAGTTGGGAATTTTGGTAGTGTGTAGGTATCCGTGTAACGGATTGGTATAATTTAGGAGTATCTATCCAAGTGACCAACTTTATATCTTATAAGAGAAAGGAAATTGAATGGGTGAGTTGTTTCCTATTTTTTAATTTATTAGAAGTAACCCTATTTATGCCCTTAGAGCATAAAAATTCATAGCCTTATCTCTGATAATTATAACTAGTACAAATATATAACTTTTTTTTAAAAAGCTTCAAAAATTTTTGATTTTTTTTCTAAAGATTCATTGTGCAACTTTACAACATATTCAGCGAATTCTGCATCAATAGCACCCATAGGAACTACTTCTGAAATTAAATCAAATCTAATTTCATCTTCTTCACTTTTATTGACTTGGTATTCAATAGGTTCAACTGTTTCAATAATTCTACACCAACAGGATTCACCTTGACTACAGGTTACTGCTTTCCAAGGTCTTCTATATAATTCTTGTTTTGCTTTTTTATATATCATTTTTTTTTCTTTAATTAGTTTTTCATATTCCTCAACTGCTTTTTTAAAACCTTCAAAAAATCCATCAGCATACGGAATGGTTTCATTTTTGTAAGTGTAACCACGACTTTTACAAGACTTAGTAGCAAATTCTTTAATTTCTTCAAGAGTTTTCATATATCAAATATAAAATTTTTTAATCAACTTCTTCAAGTTCTAATTCTTTTTCCTTAACCAATTCTTCAATATCTTCAGGTGCTATTCCAAATCTTTTAATATTATATCCACCGTATAACGGATTATCGGGTCTAATTTCTTCTAGGACAAAGTATTTATCATTGGTGAGTTTTGATATACACATCTTAACAACTGTATATTTTTCACCTTTCTTAATCCAATGCTTTGAACTAATGTCATTAGGTTTGGCAGAGTCATCAATACAGATTACTTTATTCATATTTTAATCAATCAGTTCAAGAGTTAATTTTTGCAAAAGGTATCACTTTTCGGTACTTTTTGCAAAAAATCTATTTTTCATTTTTTTCACACCTTCATTAATTATTTTAGGATAAGGTACTTTATCTAAATTGTGTATCTCACTAAACTTTTCCAACCATTCTGAATATGTGATTGGTTCATTTTCTTTCAACCAATTTTTATATTGTGTTTCTAGTGTTGCCATTTTATTTTAGCTTTCATATGATTTAACTGATGGAAGATTGCTGTACTCACAGTACAACTCTTCTCTTTTCTTTTGCAATTCTTCTTTTATGCTATCAGGGAAATAAACACCATCTCCTTCCATATCAGATATGGTTCTAGTCATTACTTTGAGAATTGTTTCTTGTTCTTTGATTGTTTGTTTATCATCAAATAACCTACCTATAAAACTAACCATATTTGCTCTTGGACCCATTTCTTTTGTTCTTGGGTCATACTCCTTATCAAGTTCCCTATAGATTGTTATACCAAATACTATAAATAGGGTTACTATAACCGATGTTAAGATAACTATTTCCATTTTATTTATTATTGGTTTTGGAGTTAAAATAATTAAGAAGACCAATGATGGTTGGAGGCCATAGACCAATAAAGATTGCTTTATTGACGTTATTTTCCACAAGGAAGTGGTATTCGCTTACAAAAATGACAATGACTGTCATTGCTAGTATAAGCAGTTCGGATGTTTTGAATTTTTTCATAGTTTACAAAGGTAATAAAAAAAATTTAATATGGAGAAATAATTTTCATTTGTTTTAAGTACTAAGAGTACCGATAAATTAATTTTTTAAAACTAATGTATCAGCAATATTGCAATGACATATTCCATCACCACCATTTTTAGGATTACAATAACACGTTTCTGAGAATAGAACTAATTTATCATTTTCAATCTGTTTTAAATCTTCTTGTAATCTTCTAAAGAAACTTTCTTCTCCATCATCACCTGATAATAACCAATCAATTCTTTGTGCATATATTTCAGCTTTCTTTAGAATATCAACTGCTTCTTTAAACTTTTCAATTACATTATCAGGGTATTTGTAATGATATAATTCTTCAGGAAACCTTTCATAGTAATCTTTTCCATACCATTTTTTGTTTTCCTTTATTAAATCTTCATCCAATTTTAAACCATTATTATCAATGGTTTGTTGAATATCTTCTGCTATTTGACCAATCTTATATTGATTGTATTGAAATTTTCCACCCGACATCTGACTTTTTATTTAATTATTTTAGCAAAAAGATAATAAGGTCTTTCATCAGTTAGTATATCAAATTCTACTTCATTACCTTCAATCAATGATACTTCATTATCAGGATGCAATGGTAAAGCATTTTGATTTTTTTTCAAAATGCCTTCACCAAGAATTTCATCATAAATGACCATCCAACCTTTTTCTGTATTTTTAAGAATTCCTTTCATTTTATTTTTTATAATTTGTGCAGTTCATCTTTAACTTGAGACCAAAATTGATAACCTCTATCTGCTCCCATATCTCCTAATACTTCATCACAACATATTAATGCACATTGCTTTGCAGTATGTTTTGTCATCATACAACTTCCGTTTAATTCAGAAATTAAATAAAATTTATCAAATAATTCTTTTGCCTTTTCTTTTGGTTTATTTTCCATAATGTTCATTGTAATACTTTTCAAAAGCATATTCTTGTTTTTCTTCATAATCTAATCCTTCAGGATAAATTATGTTAGGAACTAAATCATCAAATCTCTCTCTTGTAGTCCAACCTATAGAAAATGTTTCTTCATGTTGCTCTTTCTCCATTGCTTTGGCTTGATTGAATATGGATGTTAATACTTCAATTACAAGTTTATCCTGAATTGAACCTTTTATAATATCTTCAAGCCACTCAACTGCTGTTTGTTTATTTTCCATAAGTTTCTTTGTAATAATATTCTCCGTATTCAAATCTACCCATTTTATTTTTATTGTAAGCCTCAATTATCTGCTCTTTCTCCATTGCTTTTGCTTGGTTAAGTATTTCAACATATTTAGGAAGAGAAATAACTATATTCACCTCCATGTGATGATTATTAAAATTATAAGCATCAAGTTTTTCTTCAAGCCACTCTAATGCTGTAACCATCCTTCTTCTTTTAATTTCTTTAGAAATAATTTAAATTCTTTAATACCTTGCTCACACATACTTTCCCTTGCTTCTTTCATAGCATCAGGGTCATCATTCATTACAGCTACCATCCAAAGATTACTATCCCAATAATCTTCTTTCCAAGGTTTATTTCTTTTATCGGTAAACTTAATATCAATATCAGGATAATAAGCTAGACCATCATCTTCTAATAATCTTGTTGCTTCCCAAAAATAATCTTTAGTTTCATAATGACAACTCATTGAATATGTAACTTCAATATCTTCTTGTTCTTCTTTTGATATATCTTCCCTGACATACCAAACACCATTTATTTGAATTCTATTTTCCATTTTCTTTTTTTATTTTAGCATATGTTGCAACACCTGTTAGTTTTTTATGTTCAACTATTTCAAAATCAACTTCCATACCTTCAATTAAACCTTCAGCATCATCAGGATGTAGTTGGTCTTCTTGATGGAATTCTCTCATTTCAATGTATCGGACAACCCAACCCATATCTTCTGTGTAATGTAATGTTCCTTTCATATTATTTATTTTTATCTAATAATCTTAATTCATTTATCATGAATGATAAAACTAATCCAAAAATACTAAAAAGAAAAAATACCATTCTTGTATTTTCATTCCAAAAAAGCGGATTGATTTGTAGTTTAACAAATGATAAGCCAAGGAACATGAAAATAATTATGCCCACCCAAGTTAATATTACATTTTTCATATATAAGTTATTATATCCCAATTATCTTTTACCCATTGAATCTTAAATTCATCTTGAAGTGTTTCAGGTTCAAAGAAGGTATCTTTACTTTTTAATTCCTTTTCTAATTCCTGAATCTCTTCATTTAGTAAATCAACTTCATTTTCTAAATCAATGCATGCATTACCTTTATCATCAAACATATCGTCAATGACATCATCCAATTCATATTCAGCTTTTGTTATTGTTTCAATCATTTTCTCTTTAAGAGATTCCAATCCATTCTCATCAAGAAAGGAAAAGAAATGTTTGTCCAAAACTTGTTTTATTGTTGCCATAACACAAATATAAGATTTTTTTTTATTTAAAGCATCATCTTTGCTATATCTTCATAGGAATTTGTAAAATCTTCAAGCATAAAACAAGTATCAGCATCTTCCTTATTCTCAATAAGTAAACCCCTTGCTTCTGTGTGTAACAAAAGTATATCAAATACTGATACAGCAGGTAATTTACTATAATGATTAATGACATCAATCACATTTGATGAATCAAGTGATGCAACAGGTTTGCCATTAGTATCTTCATCAATAAAGATATACTCTTTAGTTTCCAAATCCAAGATAGTTACAAGTGTATTTGTAGCATCAGATTGCAACATCTGTGTATTGGTAATCGTTTGAGGATGCCACAACTTATTTGATTCAGGATGTTCTCTTTCCATTAAACCAAATACTGATTCAACAGATGCTAATGAATCACCATTAAAGTTCCTTACATCAATCATTACATATCTGTAACCTTTTGCAAGAGTATCTGCAATATTAATATCAACATATTCAGCACATGGTCCTTGATGATGTCTTACATCACCTGAATGAAGATTATTCTCAAACTTTAAATTTTGAAATGATAATAAACCTTTTTGATTACCACCAATAAATGTTGCTGATAAATCCAAATCTTGATTACCTTGTTCATCTATCCAATAAACAAATGCACGAATAACTTTTGCATCAGGATTATCAAATGCAATTCTTTGACCTCTAATTGTTGGTTTCAAAGACATATTTAATGAACGCATATTTGTTGGCAATGGAATCTTCCTAAGTTCGTCATCAATATAAACTCTACCAAGTTTATCAAGAGATGAAAACTTAGTTCTAAGTATATCCCAAATTGATTGCTGAATAGCACCAATAGTTCTAACAGGAAGTGCATCAAGAGTAGGTAAAGGATATGCAGTCCTGGAACCTTTTATTGTTACTCTTCTGTATTCTTGCTTCTTTGCTCTTGATTCAAAGTGAGTATATACTTCAAACAATACTTTATTAGAAGTCTTTGCTGCTGATGATGCAAAATATTCCATAATCATTTTTGTATGATTTGGATTATTCCTAATCAATGCATCCATTCTTCTTGAAAATTCTCCTGCTCTTTCAGATAACTTTTGAAGACCTGATTCAAATGAATTATTAAATGCTTTATTAACATCTGAGTACCAAGAAGTTGGATTCTCATTTCTAATTTCATCAAAAAACTTAGCAGCCTTTGGAAACTTATTCTTATATTCGGTTGGATGAAGTCTTTCACCTAAACGAACCCAACGATTTGCTTTAAGCACACCTTCTTTTGAATCACAATTACTTTTTTCAAGCAATGAAAGAATATATTTTCTTTCTGCTCTTGTAAACTTTTTAAATTTAAACTTTTCTCTTGCAGCATTTGGAATGTATGTTTTAGTCCAAGCATTTTTCTTAATAGTCTTTCTTGGAACTTTTGGTAATGATACATCACCACCTGACATATAAACAGCAATCCTTAAAACATCAGTAACTGATTTGATGGGTACATTCAATCCAAATGATGCTAACATACAAAGTGTTTCCTTAAATGGAACTTCTTTTGGTAAAAAAGTATTAATTGAATTACTATACTCTTTACAAAACCATAAAATAATCATACTATCCACAGGTGTAAGAGAAGTATTAATAGAACATAGGTCAGTAAAGATTTGCATAAATCTTCTTTGTGAAACAGATTCTAAGACTGTATATTTGATATTCTCAAACTTAACAGGTCTTTCCATTTCAATAGACTCAGGCATCCATTCACCATTAGAAAGATAATGAATAATCTGATTCCAAAACAATTCACAATCAGACATAGACATTACTTCTTCAGGGAAGTTTTTATACATAGGTTCATATGCATAACGACCACCCATCATTTCTTTTAGATAAGTTATACACTCATCATTGAAGTTAATGATATCTGTTCTATTTGCATTTGAAAGAAATTGAAATGCTTCTTCTGAAAGCATATAACCATACTGCATTAAATTAGCTTGAACTGTCAAAGCCAAGTTACGATTGTTCTCATTTGATACTGAGAGACATACAAATCCCTTGTAAAGGGCAATAGTATTTTTGGTCATTTTCATAATGCAAATATAAAAGTTTTTTTTGGAATCCTAAAAAAAATAAAAAAATTATTCGCAATCAGTTGTTACTGCTTTGTAATAAGTTGTATCGTGAAGTTTATATGTTTCTATATTAAATTGTTCACTAATCCAAGAATTATTATCACCACATGAATTATATTTTAATGTGGTTGTTTTGGGATAACCATCTCTAGTTGGTTCATACTTTTCTGATACCATCTGTGTGCAGATTTGACATCCATCTTTCTTGCATGAAGTCAGTAATAATAAAATTAATATACTACCAACCTTGAACGAATTTTTGAGGCTTCTCATCAATAGTATATAGTTCACTAATGAATATAAGTTCATTAAATTCCCAATCTTTTACAATAAAAAACTCTATTCCTTGTTTGGTTTTATCATCCATATAGAAATAAATATTTTTATCTGATATTTGTTCTCTTATTAATTCTTTTTGAGAGTTTGAATTAGGAACAACATATTCAGAATTATATAAATCATTTACTTCTTGAGCAAGTATAATTGAGAATTGCTCTCTGACTACATCAGTATCTTTTAAGTTATTTTTATCAAGTATTTTTTGATAAGCAAACTCAAATAAATAACACATGTAATCATTAAATGATTCATCATTCATTAACTGACTTTTTAGGTCTTTGTGAATGAGATATAATTCACTAAGAGCAGATTCAAAATCTAATTTATAATTGCGTTTTTCAGGAAATTTCATTGGACAAAAATAACAAAATTTTAATTTATTTACAATAATAATATGTAATTAAAATTACTGTACACCCTATTAATAAAGTTGCATATATTACTAATAATGTTTTTAAAAATTGATTTTTTAATTTCATATTATTTACCTTCGTATTGCCATAACACAGCATTGCAGTATGCATGTACAGCACCTTCTGTCATTCCTGTATCGTGATTGTGCTGTAAATGAATTGGGTAATCTAAAAATCCTTTGGGAAATAAATCCCAATTAATTATTTTATCTGTAACTTCTGATGGTGGTTTTTCATCTAAACCGAATTTACAATAAAAACATTTATTATCCTGTTCTTTAATGTATTGTTCTCTTACTAATCTTCTTTCAGAATAGTGTAGTTTAGTATAATCAACAGGTAGATTATATTTAGTTTCTTCAATAAATCCCATATATTTAAAATAATAGTGCATTAAGATGCACTATTTAATGCAATTACATAAGAAAAACCAAGACGTGTATAATATAGTGCAATTTACTGCTCTTTTTATTGAAGTTTTGTGTTTCAATTTAAGTTTTCGTTAATAACTGCTTATATTTGCAACCGTTATACACCTTGTTGGAATCAACGACCTGTATTTACTGTTCTTCAGTTTCAATATCAATTACATTATCATCCAATTGCTTAGATTCCCACTCCATGAAAGCAAAACTTTTTAATTTGTAAGCATCAAACTTAAATAATTTATCTATCCTTAAAACAATTCCTTCACTTGGAACTTTGTTAGTACAAAACTCACAATACTTTTCAAGGTACTTTTCTTCAAGTAATTTAATTACCGCTTCATTGAATTCATCATCTGATTTTATTTTCTTGAATGACTTATCAAAGTTAACCAATTTACCAAAATAGTATTCAGGCACATGGTTAATACCAAAGTGTTCACAATATGCTTTAATCTGTCTCCAAGATAATTCACTTACATATCCATCTTCATTTGTGAATGTAATCCTGTAAACATATACTCTGTAATGAACATCTTCAACATATTCATCCTCATATACAGGTTTGATACATCCGTAATCATAACCTTTTTGAATATATGCTCCATCTCTTGTATAACCAACTATCTCACCATATAAAGTGTAACCTTTTTGAACTGCATAGTCAAAGGTTCTTGCAACATCGCCCCAAACATCACTTGAGTAATAATGATTTGCTTGTGTATTTAAATCATCATTCTTAATAACCCTTCTTGATGAGTAAAGCAAATCATATACTTTATCATTTATATTTACACCTAACTTCTTTAATATCTTTTCAATAAAAGATAATTTACGATAGGTAAGAAGTTTACCAAAAATTACAGATGTACCATGAAATTTTGCTGTGATTGATACATAATCATTTCTATCAACCTTATAGATATTTTTTCTAAGGTGTTCTGTATCAATATGAAATCTAAATTGATTTCCAACAACTCTTGAAACTTTCTTGGCTAATTTCTTATCAGATTTAACACCTGCTTTTCTTTCTTGTTGAACAACATATTTCTTTATGATGGTTTCATTACCAACTGAATCAAATTCAAACCCAATGCTATCAACATCAATTAATTTATCAAATGTTGGAACAAATCCTTGTAATGAAGCTGCAAATGTTGCAACAGCATCAACAAAGTCTTGTGCTTTAAGAAGAAAACCTTGTGATGGTTCGCTTCTAAGTCTAACTGCTCTTACTCTTCCTTTTGCATTAAAGAATCCACCTTTTGTAATCTCTCTATTAAGAGATTTATCTGAATACAAATTCAAATAAGAAATGATTCTTGAATCAATTTGACATTCCAAAGGAAAATAGATACAGATATCATGTTCCTTAAATGAAAGGTCAACATAAATTCTTGCATGGTCAATGATAAAACCTTGCAATTTATCAGCATTTGGGTGTGTAATAGGTTTTCCTAAAGCAACTACTTTAGCCAAGTAGTTTCTATTTGCATTTTCAGAGATTCTAAGCATAATTATTCACAAGTTGTTTTTACTTCTTTTTCTGCATAACCTACACGGTCATGGTTTACTTCATAGTAATTATATTTTGCAGTTTTCATTTCTTCAAGTTCATTACCGCAAGCATAGTTTGTTATTTTTGTAATAACAGGGTCTGTACCTTTAACCTTAACAGTTATTATTGTTGTACAAATTTTACATTCTTCTTTTTTACTACACGAAGAAAATATAAAGATAATTAAAATTAAAAATATTAATTTTTTCATAATTTTAAAATTTTTACAAAGATAAGCAAAATTTCAATTTAAAAAAATTAAAGTTTACTTTTTTCCTCAAAAGAAAGAAGACCTTTCCCGAATTTTTTTACTCTTTCTGCGTATCTTGTTTTAATTCTATCCGAAATTGCCAAAGGATTTCCTTCATCATCAATTCTTACAAATTTTATATTGGTATGGGTTGCTGTTTCTTGAACCCCATTATATACGTTATGTTTACGCACTTCAATATAAATTGAAATAGAGGTATTTCCAAATTCAATTACATTTCCATAAACTTTTAAAAGATTGCCAACCTTAACAGGTTTTTTAAAAATAAGTTCATCAATCTTAACTGTAACCATTCTTGGTGTATCACAAACTTGCATTGCATATGCAACTGCTGAAGAATCTATTAATGACATCATCGTACCACCAAAAAGATTATTAGAGATACCAATATCAGATGTTTTTACTAAAAATGTTGTAATAAGTTCCATTTATTTAAAAGTATAATTAATTCCAAAACTAAGTATGAAGTCAGTATCTTCAAAATTTAAATTAACAATGCCATTGAATCTTTTATCCTTATCTCTTATATATGCAATACCATAGTTTAATCTAAATGCATTTAAATAATTACTTATTTTGGGATGTAAATAAAGGAAAAAAGAATTTCTTTCTTCAGGTTTACTTACTTCAAAATAAGTTTTAACACCAATCCAATAATCGGCAGGTTTATCACTTCTACTACTATTATCAATAGTTAAACCAAGTCTTATTACATCGTTTGGTATCCATCCACCAAACTCAAGTTGACTATAATTTTTTTGATAAAAACTTAAATTAGTTGAAACTGATACATATTTATTAAGTGATTTAAAAAAAGTAGTATCATTTTTAGAAATGTAATCTTTTCTAACTAATGTGTATTTTTTAACTGATTGTAAAAAAGTACTGTCTGTTTGACAAAACGATATAAATGGTGTTAGTAAAAGTATTAGTAGTATTTTTTTCATTAGAATTTTAAATCATTTAACGAGTCTAACCTTCTGTAACCTACATTATGTTTTAAGTTATAGGGTTGTGTCATTAAATAGCAAGCAACTCCTATGTTTGCTTTATTTATTTCATAAAAATTTTCAAAACAATCATCAATAAAAATATCAATATTATGTTCTTTTATAAAACTTACTTTTGATTTACCATTGGTAGTAATTACTTTCTCACATGGAAAGTCATTGATTGCTAACCATTCTTCTGACCATTCAGTAGGAATAGTTCTGCTTGTAACATAAAGAGCAGGTTCAAATGGTAAATCACTACCTTTAATTAAAGGTTTTAAATTCAACCAAAATTGTTTATCCTTTTTTACTTTCTCCCAAAGTGGATACCATTCATAAGGAAAATTCCAATGAGGCTGAGAAAACACCCAATTATTATATTTATCATTTTTGCATAACCCTTCTTTCTTTGCAAGTTCAACAAATGCATTTGAAAAGTCTGCTAATACCCCATCTATGTCCAATCCTATACGAGGTGTATTTAGATATGAATGAAGTCTATCATCTCCCTGTGGATAAATTCTGTAATATGTTTTAAGAAAAGCAGCATTGGTTAAGATATGGTCTATATGCATACAACTACTTTCAAGGTCATAATCTTCACCATTCTTGAATGCAAGTAAATGTCTTTCAAGTGAATCAATAACTGTTGACCATTTCATTCCAAGTCTCCAATTATTTGCACCTGTAATTACTTGTGTGTTATCTCCTTCATGCGCTCCCTTTTCTGTTCTAATAATATTACCATTATCATCAAGAAAATTAGTATAGGTGTATTTGTTAGCACCATATGTTAGTACTTCACCAATACCTTCTGAAGCATCAGATGGAATAAGTCCTAATCTATTTTTATTAGAATTGTATCGTAAACCGTTTCCTTTTTCCATTATAAATTAAAATAAGTCGTAACAATAAATTGGTGTTTTTACACCCATATAAGCAGATTCAATATTATGATAAAAATAATCTATTGCATCATCATAAGACATTTCTATTTTTAAAATTTCAATAATCTTATTAACTGAATAGATAACTTTTTCTGTATTCATACAAGTACCAAGAATAGCATCATCAAATCCATCAAGAAATAAAAATGTTTCATCAGGATTTTTTTCAATAATATTTTCTCTTTTATCCATTTTGTCCAAAACCAATTTTTCTTTCTTTCTTTTCAGAGTTGTCTTTTTGTTCCAAGTTATAGATTTCAGCAAGTGTCATTGCTACATCGGTAGTATAATCTTTACCAAGTTTTTTAAACAAGTTATTAGCTTTTTCTACTGAAAGTTTTTCAAACTTATAATTGGTTGTGATTCTTCCTTTTCTAAGCAATGCTTTATCAATCTTATCAATTGCTGTATTGAAAGTGCAAACAAATTTTAGTTCAAGAAAATCACCCATTAGTCCATCAGTAAGATTAAGAAGATTACTAATACCTCTGTTAGAAAGAGTTAATTCTCTTGATGTTAGAATTTCTTCAGCATCTTCAATAACAATAATTGATTTCTTATGGTCTTTAAAGAAGTGTAGGAATGATGGGTCACTCAAGAAGTGAATATGTTCATTTGGAAAGTAGATAACCTTTTTCTTTTCTTTACAGAGTTCAGCAATTAGATATCTAATGTAGTGAGTTTTACCACATCCTGGGTCACCATGAAACAGACATAGACTTGTACCACCTTCTTTAAGAGAATTAATTATGAATTCATTCTCTTTAACAAAATTATCGTTATAGTTGTCTTCAATCGAGATAATATATTTATCAGGAATTTCATTAAAGTGAAGATATGGACCACCATTATTCATAAATAGATTAAAACCTATTTTAGTTTTTTCTCTATACTCATATGGTTTAAATGCATCTGTACATTCTTTTAGAAGTTCATCAATAAAATTGATTTTCTTATCATAAAGAATTTCAAGTCTAACTTTATCAGTTGTTATATCAAAAGATAAATAAATTTTATTAAGTATTTCAAATATTCTAATTGCATAACCTGATTTATCATAGTTATGTTTAGAAATTAACATCTTATCATTATTAAATGATAATTTATCAATTATATTTAATATATCACATACCTTTTCTTCTTCAATTTCAATTGTAAATTCTTTTACAATTGTATTAGGTATTACACCAAAATTTTGATTGTAATGTAATCTGATTACTGATTCGTTTGTGATATCAGGTGAGAATATGTCGAAGTATCGTCTTTCCATAATGCAAATATAGAATTTTTAAATCAAATTTGAAACTTTCATAATAAATTCTAAATGTTCATCAGAAATATTTTGCCCTTCAGCCTGAAGAAAATTTTTAAAAACATTTTTCAAAATTTGCATCTTTGCATTTTGTTTATCGTTAACATCCATATTATCAACCTGTTGTGGTTCATCGAATGTTTTTAATATCGCATCAAGTTCAATACCACTCATTTTGCAATAACTTTCAAATCTTTCAAGTAACTCTTTCATAAAACAAATATAAATACTATTTATAAGAAAATAATTTATGAAAAACAAATTATCTAAAAAAAATAAGATAGATGAACAAAATTTAATGAACGAAGGTGCTTGGGAAAAAGCAAAATATGTTTTAAGTAAACTTGGTAGATATAAAGCAGGTGGTAGAATTTTAGGTAAGGGTCAAGTTGATGCTCAAGCTAAACAAGAAATTGATAGTATATTAAAAAATACTCAAGGTCAGTTTGTGCAAGATTTACATGCTTCGATTCAAAAAAATAATCCTAAGTTTCCTAATAACGAAAAACAAGAATTGTTTTTACAAACAATTGAAGAAATTGCCAAAGTATATGATTCTATTGTAGCTGCTACAAAATTACCAAAAGATGACCCAGGTTTTTTGCGTGTTGATATGGCTAATAGAATTATAGATGGTTTAAGAAGATATGTTAAAAAAGTATTAGATGTTGATTTAGCTGCTGTATATTCAGGATTAGATGAAGATTATAATATTGAAGAGGATATTGATTTAAGTGAAGATGCAGCATCTGATGCAAGAGAAAGATTAAAGCAAAAAAGAAGTACACAAGGTAATGGTGTAGTTTTTGGTTCTTCTAGAATGGATACTTTAAAATCAAATACATTACCTTTATTATTATTAGGTCTTGGCAGTTCTTTAGGTGGTTTATCTTGGTTAACTACAACTGATTTCTTTAAAGAATTGTTTACTACTAAATCATCAATAAAAGAAATCATTGATACATTAAGAGAAACATTAAATTATAATGCAATTAAACCAGGAGAAGGTTTAACTCAAATAATGAATCGTACACAAGGATTAAATTTATCACCAACATCATCACCTGAAGATTTTTTAAGAGGTGTTACTAAAATTGGTGGTGGTGATTTAAAAAGAGGTATTGATTTATTATCTACACAAGGAGGTATATTCACAAATCCTGATGCAGCTAGAGGTGTAATTCAAAACATAGCTAGTAATCCACATGGTCATGGCGATACTTTAGGTCAAATATTTCAAGGTAATTGGGCAGGTACAGGCGCAAATGCAGGAGATTTACTTGTAACTAAACCTGGTGGTATGTTATTTAACATAATTGTTAGTGGTATTAAAAAAACAGCAATTAAAACTACCACAAGTACAGGTGCTGCATATGCTGCTGCTAAAGGTTTAGGTTCTTTACTTGGACCACTTGGTATTGGTTTAGTTGCAACAGGTGCTGCTGTTAAACTTTTTAGATTAAAAGGTCAAAGACAATCAAGAGCAGCAACTCTTAATATGTTATATCAAACTATTAGAGATATTGAATCAACAGAACAAAATCCATTGATGTTACCACCTGCTAGTACTACTACAAATGGAGGTACAGGTAATAATATTTTAGGTGGTCAACCAACACCTCAACCACCACAAGGTCAAGAACAACCACCACAAGGTCAAGAACAATCACCACAAGGTCAAGAACAATCACCACAAGGTGAGGAACAACCTCAAGAACCTGAAATTATACCAGGTGAAAGAAAAAAGAAAAAAAGAAAACCAATTCAACCTGATTCAGATGCTGAAATTATTCCACAAGGACAATTACCTCAAGGTGAAAAAGGAAAACAAAAACAAATAAAAGCAGCACCTGAAAGAAAACAAATTGGTGGAGGTGAATCTGCTGATTTAGATGCTTTAAAAACAAATTTGGGTAACTTCTTTAAAGATGTATTAAGAATTAAACCTAAAAGAAAAACAAATCTTCAAGAAGTAAAAGAATTTGATTTATTAAATCCTTTTAAAGATAAAAGAACTTTAAAACAAATAGAAGATTTTCAAAAAAGTGCTGAATTAATATCTGCATTAGGTAATACTGTAAATTTAGCATTGAGAAATCCTAATATTGTAAAAGATGCAGAATTAAAAAATCTTTTAATGAAAATTAAACAAAATACTCAACATAGAACTATTGTTGGTATTAGAACTTTATTAAAAAATAATATTAAAAATAGAGATTTAATTATAAGATTTATAGCTATTTATCTTAGTGCAATTAAGGGTACTAGATTTGGTCAGATACAAAAATATGTTCAGCCTGATGAAGAAAAAGTACCAATTCAATTACAAGAAGGTGCAGGTGCTTTAAGAGGTCAAAATAGTATAAATAAATTTTTAAATAATTTTGATGTTATGTTTAGAATTTATTTAACTGATTTATATAAATTGCTTGCTTATGTTAATAAGCCACAAAAACAAGCAAAAACAGAACCTCAAACTCCTGTAACTGAAGATAAAAAGAAAAATAAATATTCTAAAAAAGCATCTGAGTTTATTGGAAAAGAAATATCTCATCTAAAGAAAGATAAGGGTTATCCACAAGATAGAGCAGTAGCTGCTGCAATTAATGTTGCAAAAGATAAAGGAATGAAGGTAGGTTCTAAAAAGAAAAAAAAGGAAATGAGTGAGGAAGCACCAGCGATTGCACCTGCTAAACCAAAGACACCTACTAAACCTAAACCTGCAACCCCATATAAACCTAAAGCAAAACCTGCACCTAAAGCAGATACGGAAATTGCACCTAGTAAACCAAAAACACCTACTGCTCCTACTAAACCTAAACCTGCAACTCCATATAAACCTAAAGCAAAACCTGCTCCTAAAGCAAGTAAAGAAAATGAAGAACAATTACCTGATTGGTTAAATTTTAAATCTATTGGTATAAAATTAAAATAAAAGAAAATGAATAAAATATTAGAAACAAAACACATTTTAGAAAGAAGGTTAGTTAGAGAAGGATTAACCTATAGACAACAAAATATGTTAAATGAGATTAATAAAAATTTATTAGAAGCACCTGTTGACTATGAAGGTCCTGAAAGAATGGGTGGTGATGTAGAGAGAAAAATTAATCAAAGAGAAACACCTTTTCATGGCAATCCTGCAATACCAGAAGAGCAAAGAGATTTTATTGAAGTTATTGCATCTAAAAGATTTAAAGATTCTGTAGAAAAGGTTAGAAGGTATTTAGGTAATACACAACCATTGCAAGGAGCAAATCCATTTATGAATTTAATGGGTACTGCTATGCAATCATTGCAACAAGTTATGCAAATACAAGGTCCACATAGAAGAGAACTTGAAAGATTAGCAGTAGAGTTAGTTAAAAAAGAAATGGGTATTCCTGAAGGTGCTTTACAATTTGATGTTCAATTAGTTAGTGGACCTATGGGTGCTGCACAAGGTATGAGAACACAAGCAAGTAATCCTTCTGAAGCTGATGTTAGAAATGCATTTAGACAAGGTAGTCAACATGTTGATGATTTAGAAGATTTTGTTGATGAGTTTGAAAGATTTAATTTAGAGAAGGCTAAAAGAAGATTTATAAATTCTTTAATACAAGGTGCTGCATTTAAAGGTGGACACATGTATGTATTACTTGAAAGAGAACTTAATAATATTGACCCAAGATTAATGCAATTATATGGTGTTAATCAATCATTAATGGAGCATCTATATTGGGTTTTCCCTAACATGGAAAATATGGCAGGTTCAGGTGGTGGACAATTAGGACAAAGTGAAATTGATGACCAAACTGACCCACCAACAGTAAAAGTTAGAGCAGGTACATTTCCATTATTGATTCATGAATTAGTTAAAGGTGTGATGGAAGTATTTGGTACTCATGGTTTACCTGATGACCCAAGACAACAACAAATGATTATGGGTTCAGAAGATACATTACCTTCTGAGATATGGGATTCAAGATTAGGACCAATGTTTTGGGAGAAATTTGTTGAAGCTTATCCTGATGAATTATTTGAGGATGAAATGAAACATATTCAACATTACTTATTCATGAGATTTTCTCAATTAAGTGCAAAAGAATTTTTTAGAGTTGCTAAACTTATATTAAAAGGAGACCCTAAAGGTCAACAGTTTATACAAAGAATGGTTAATGATATAGTATCAGATTTAAAACAACAGGATTATGAAAGTAGTATGGGTGGAGATGAGGATGATGATTTCTAAAATATGAGATTATAAAAAAGAAACCCCGATTACAAGTCGGGGTTTTTTATTTAGAGACCATTTGATTTTAAGTGTTCAATAATCTCTTTATTAAGATTATTATATTCTTTTATATAATCTTTTAATTCACCATCAAAGTCAGAAAGTTGGTCTTTATTGATTTTTTCCAATGCTCTATCTAATGACATACCATAACCCATGCAGTCTTGTTTTGTTGCCATTTCTCCTGTGGTTGGAGCATTGCGACCAAAGCCTTCACGTTTTTCATAATCAATCTCTTTATAGAGGTTGTAATGTGAACTTTCTTGTTCAATAAGATAATTCTTGTACTTAATCATACTATATTTATTTTAATCTTTATATCATGAGGTGCTACACTTGTACCACCAAAATATGGTTTTAATATTGTTTTAATTGGAAAAAGGCTTTCACTTTTTCTTGGTAGTATAATACTACTATCTTTAAAAAGAAGATAGAAGTTATTTGTAGAAACAATTATTCTTGCACCATAATAAGTATCATAGTCTAAAGTCATTTCTTTACTGATTGTTTTGATTCCATTATCATATGTATATAAACATATTTGATATTGTTCTTCATTTAATCTTCTCCAACATAATCTTGCTGATGATTGATGTGGATTCCAACTATTGGACAAACCAAATAATTTATTCCAATCATAATCATCTTCATTTTGAAGTGTTGTGGTTGCAATTCTAAGGCTTCCTACACCAACATAATGATTATTAAATGTATAATGAGCAGATGAATCAATCATAAATTGAAACTTGATGCTTCTTCTTAATGTGAAGAATGGGAAATTAAACCAATTGGAATAATGATTTCCCTTTTTAATTATAAAATCCATATTATATTTGATGTGGGTTTCCTGAATATATTATTTGTATGTAATATGGTATTTCATTCATTAATGTATCATTGATGAAATATTTCATTTCAATAAAGTTTTTAAATATTTTAATTTCTTTTTTATAAATTAATTTAAAAATATTTAATTCCTCTACTACATCAATTTTATTAAAAATAATGTTTGTTACACCATTAATTCTAATAGCAGGGATTAGTGTATCAAGATTCAGATAGTTGCATTGTCTTTTTCTTCCTGTGGTTGCACCAATCTCTTGACCAACTTCTTGAAATTTTGGTAGTTCATCGTTTTCTTTTGGTTGGAATTCTTTATTCCCAACATATGTTTCATATATCTTGGCAATACCAAATACGTTTCCAATCATATGATGATTTACACCTGATGCAATTACACCTGCTATACCGCAATGTGATGATGTAACATATGGATAATCTCCAAAGTCAATATCTAAACCCCATCCTTGCGCCCCCTCAAATAAGAGATTTGCTTTGTTTTCATGAAAGAGTTTATAAATATCAATACATTCAAATCTATCAAGATGTGCTGTGTATTCATATCTAAAACCTGTTCTTAAATACTTATCACCATAAGCATAAGCAATACCTGATTTGGTAGAACCAATGGTTGAACCATCAGAATCCATTTCGATATGTTTTTTAGTTATCATATGCGCTCTCTTATCAATTAAGATAAGATTGAAAATATCTTTACCTAAAAACTCTGAAAGTTCATTAACTTCTTGTTTAAGTTTATCAATATCAACAACCGAACAAGGACCAATGATAGATGGTATATCAAAGAATACACCTACAGGAACTTGATGTGTAACAAATTTACGACCTTCATGATAAATGGTATGTCCTGCATTTGGTCCACCATTATATCTTACTACATAATTGTAGTAATTTTTATTTTCTTGGCAAATTGAATAGGCGCATTTAGCTTTGGCTTCATCTCCGTGTTGGAGTCCAATAATTACATCTACTTTATTCATGGTTCAAATATAATATTTTTTAAAAAAAAAAGGGAGGTTTACCTCCCCTTTTATTGAATTTAATTCTCTTCTATAAAATAATCACAGAGAGTATCTTTATTCATCAATCCATCTTGATAATCCATAATTGCTTTAAGGATTTCAATCTTTTGATGATTAACTTTTAAAACTTCTTGAACCTTTTCATCCATGAGATAATCATAGATTTTCATTAATGGTGTTGATTTAGTTTTAGGTTCACCTTTTGGTTCTTTAAAACCCATAAACCTTTTAACTTCTTCATCGGTTAAGATTGAATCTTCAACAGTATCAATGATAGGTTCTATTTGTTGTGGAACTATTCCCATTTCAGGAAAATTACCATCATCAATAATATCTTTTGCTTTAATATTTTTATTGATATTGGTTTGTACACTTTTGATTTCTTCATCATCTGTGTTATTGACCAATTCTTTAATATCCCTTGCATAAACTCTACCACCTTTATTCTCGATTGCTTGGTCAACAATTTTCTCAAGAGTTTTTACACTTGAAACTTGTTCCATCAATTTAATGGTTTCGCTGAAAGAAATAAGTTCATCATCAATTTTAACTTGAAGAGATACAGGAATCTTTTCAAACTTTTTAAGAATTGAGATATTTGCTTGTGTTATTTGCATCATATCAGCAATCTTTTTATTATCGTAGCCAAAACTATGAAGTCTTGCGATTGCTTTTGCTTTTTCACTTGTTTTAAGTTGTTTACCTGTAACACCAAGCATTAATGCTCTCATGAGAAGTTCATCTTCTGTCATGCGTTCAAAAATACGAACAGGAATTTGTCTTTTAGAACCTTCTTCATTTTGGAGAATAGAAATTGTTTTGAATCTCCTATGTCCTTCAAAAAGTTTGTAAACAGTTCTACCATCTTCTAAGGTTTGATTTGTTTCCATTACAAGAAGAGGTGTAAGGATATTTTGTTCTTTAATACTATGGTATAGATTTTCTACATCATAGTTCTCTTCTCTACGAGGATTAAATTGCTCAATCACTTCGATTTGGTCCGAAAGGACATAACTGAATTGTTCGTTCATAAAATTATTGTTTAAAAATTTTGATATGCAAATGTAAAAATAAAAATTGGATTCACAACAAATTTTTTTAAATTCTGTCTAAAAAATATTTGTTTTCGGGTTTCCAAATTTTAGGAAGAAATTTCAAATCCATTGATTCATAAAAATGATATCTCCAAATTAATATAAAAACTTTAACCGACAAAGTTTCTATCAAGTATTTGTTAATATCAAAATCATAATCTTCATTAATCAAACCATCATACTTTTCAAGTATCTTATCTATCTTGTTTTTTATTTTAATTGGGTCATTCTTTTTATAATCTCTTTTATATTTAAGATTTTTAATTAAATGAATATCCCTAACTAATCTTCTATAATAAATGGGTACAAAATCACTATAGATTTTATCTCTTAAATCCATTGCTTTATCCTCATATTCATTATGACAAGTTCTGCACATACAAACCAAATCGTGGTGATTAAATTCTTTAAATTCAACAGGAAGATATGGAAAGTATTGTTGAGGTACAACATGATGTTTTGTAAGGTTTTCTTTTACTCCACAACATACACAATAATCTTGATATGATTCTCTAAAGTTATTATAGTCAGGAATAAATTCTTTTTCTACAAAAGAGAGTTTAATATTATTATCAGGTAGTAATTCTGCAAGACCTCTTTTTATATACCAATTGGCTCTCTTGTTACTTGTATGTGATAAGAATCTACCATCTTGACTATGTATTTCTATTTTAGTTCTCCGACTCATCATATATTACTTATCAACGCTAATTCAAACTGTCTTGCTCTAACAAGACTTTCAGCTTTAATATATCTATTATTTTTTCTATAATAAACATATTTATGTAGTGATTTGTTTTTAATTGCTTCTTTAGTATTTTTCATTCCTAAACAGAAAGCAAAATGTGCATGAGCAAGCTTCCACTTATATGTACTATCTTTAAATTTAATATTAATTTCTGCTAATGCTTTATTAAAATCTTCTTTTAATATTTCAATTGCTTTGATTGTGTCAATCTTTTTAAAACTTTCACCTTTTAGTAATCTATGACCATATCCAATAGTTTTATAACCTGCTGGGCATCTATATACTTTAGAAATAAAACTTTCTCTTTGTTTTAATTCTTCAACACATTCGTTATAAACTTTTAAACTATCATTTTCCTCAAATGTATATTTATTTTTTGAATAGTTTTTTTTGTGAAGACTATTATTTTCTATTTTTAGAAATAATAAAATTATCAGTATGGTACATACTTTATTAAATTCTGTTTTCATACGATTTTTTGGTTTTTGCAAATATAAAAATAAAAAACCTTCCCCTCCAAGAAAAGAAGGAGAAAATTTTGAAAAACTTAATTTTAAGTTATGTTATTTAACAAAAAAGTAAGCAGTTTTTGTTTTAACTGCCTGTGTACAACTAGTACACACTACATCAATTCTGTACCATCTGTTTGAATATGATGGTAATGGACTTGAAATCCTTGAAAATACACCTGAATTAAGTTCATTCTGTGTAAATAATATATTACCATTAGATTGACCTGAATTTCTAACAGAACCTCCTGTTGGTTGCCAAGAAAGTCTTGCAGCTTGTGTTTGAGTTAATGTACTATCAGTTTGAGAAAATCCATTGGCTGTATTTCCATTATAAAATAAAACTTTATAACCTGTATTTGAACATCCATTATTTAATGTAAATGAATAAATAAAATTTGTTCTTCTTCTATCAGTAGATGTAATTGCATTTGTAGTACAAGCTGATGTTGGTATTGATGGGTTATAATTTACACTTACGTTAATAGGTGATGATATTGAATTATAAATACCATTTTTTAATACACCTGTATATGTATATGTTCCATTTGATTTATTTGTAACTGAATATGTTGTTGTAAAAGAATTATTATTTGTTAATGGTGAAGACTTAACAATTGTACTACCTTCTTTAATTTCATATGATGTAGCATTATGATTTGAAGGTGTGTTAAATGTTATGATATAATTTTTATCAAAGTTTACTAAGCTATCAGCAGTAACAGATGGTATTTCTAAATTAATTACAGGATTATAATTAACAACTACAGTTACAGAATTTGATGTAGTGCTACTAGGTGTTTTAGTGGCATTTAAAAGTCTAGCAGTATGAGTATATGTTCCATTTGCAATACTTGTTCTGCTAAGAGTTATTGTTGATGAGTTATTGTTAGCTAAATTACCTGAACCAATTACAGTAGTTCCTTGTAATATCTGATAAGATGTAGCATTATGATTCTGTGGTATTGAGAATGATAATGTATAATTTTGGTCTTTATTTGTTGAACTATCAACAGATAATGTACCTGTTAAAATAGGTGTTATATTATAAGCAACAGTTACATTAACAGAATTTGATGTTTTAGTTTGACTTCCATTACTTAAAGTAGCTGTATGTGTATATGTACCATTGGATACATTTGTTCTAGCTGTTGTAATAGTTGTGGTATTGTTATTTGCTAAATTACCTGAAGCGATTACAGTTGTTCCTTGCAAGACTTGATAAGATGTAGCATTATGTGTTGATGGTATTGTTGTTGTTAATGTATAGTTCTTATCTAAGTTATTAGCACTATCTACACTAATTGTTGCGGTTTTTAATGCTGTTGGTGAATCTGTACCATCAACGGTAATTGTATTTATAAACAGATTATTGGATGGTATTGTTGTCAATTGTGTTGGCTTAAATACAAAAGCAAACTGAACATTCTTACATGTATCATATGAACTTAAATCTACTGTTTCAATTCTCCAATCAGATGATATATCAGAAGCAGGTTTATAAGTGGTTGTATTAAGAACTGTTGTTGTTCTTAAAGTTGTACCACCCTTTTTATAGATTCTTACAGGTGTTGTTTTACCACTAAAATATGCCAATACCTCTAAACTATCATATCTTGATGATGAACTAAGACCTAAAGCATGTGCAACTTTAAAATTAAGATTTAAACTAGATAATGAATTATTTGTATAAACAGGTGAAAATGCAGTATCTTGTAAAAATGAAGAATTACCACCATTTGTATGATAAAGTGCGTTATATGTTGTTGATAAGTAAGATTTACTATTTTGCCAAAAACTTTGTACATTTGTTCCGTTATAGTTTGTATTTAAATCTGATAATGCTTGTGGACCTTTAAATTCCCAATTGGAATAATTTGCTGCTGTCCAAGTTGAAAATGTTTCTGTTTGTGGAATATTAAGTAATGGATTTACTCTTATTCTAATTTTAGCAGCATTTGATAAACAACCAGTTTGTGTTGCTGTTACAGAATATAATCCTTTATTAGATGTAGTAAGAGTATTTATATTTGGACTTTGAGAACTTGATGTAAAACCACTTGGTCCTGTCCAACTATATGTTGCACCGCCTACTGTTGTTGTTCTTAATGGTAATGTTTCACCTGCTGAATAAAATCTTCTTGGTGTTGTTACTTTAATATATGGTATAGCATTTCCAGATAAACAAGATGAACCTGTTCTTATTTTATCACCAGGCAAAGGACCAAATCCTTTCATTAAATCAACACCAAGAGATGTTGTATGACAATAACTCATGATAGTACCTTTGATAGGTTTTACAACTGTACCACAACCAACACCGAAAATTGCTTCTCCTGCATAACAAGAGTCAATTCTACCTGTTCCACCACCTGCTTTAGGCCAACCGCACCAATGTGTATGTTTTGAACCAAAATTGTGTCCTAATTCATGTGCTACAACATATGTTGAAAATGAATATATATTAATATCATTATTAAAAGTATTAAAAATATTTGAATAACCAAATCTGTTATTATAATATAGAGGATTACAAACAACATCTAACCAAGCAATTCCACCTAAAAAACCAAAATTTGTTCCTAACAAATGTCCAAGTTTTTGTGTTATCCCTTGTCTTCTTACTGTAAAATCATTTAAAATTGCTAATGATGATATTGGACTTATTGAGGAATATGGGTCAGGAGTAGTCCAAATAAAAACTTGGTCAACAAAAATTGATATACCTTCATTTTCATAAATTTGCTTTACCAAGTTAAATAATGATGTCACTTTAGCAGTTGTATTTGCAACAGATGAACCATTATCTTGATACATTCTATAATCACATTCAATATAAATGCCTATTGTTTTACATCCTGAACCACCAACAGCTTGTTCCACTTCAGGTGCAGGTGTGTTACCAATTTGTGGTTGAACTTGTCTTAACCATTCACTCTCATCCACATTTAAAGGTGGGTCAGGTGTTGCACAATCAAAACTTGGTTTAGTAGAATCCATTTCTGATTCAGGTAATGCTACATATGTATCTTTTGCAGTTCTTAGTTTACCAATGTTAATATTGTCATTTCCATCTCCTTGTAATAAACCACCAACATCATCTTTAGTAAAAGTTAACCCACCAAAGGTTTTTTGACTTTTTCTGTCAAAAACCATATAACTAACACCTGTATAATCTTTTCCTGTATATTCTCTTCCATCTGATGTTGTAACTTTAAAAGTTGATGTTACAACCTGATGTTTTTTTAATACATAAGATTTTGTTTTACCATTTGGTCTTGGTAAATCAAAAACAAATTGTTCAGGTTCGCCTCCATATAAAGTTGATAATGTTGCCCTATCTAAAGCTAATTGTAATCCTCTTTGTTTAATTTTACTAGTTTTAGGTTCATTAGGGAAGTTCCTCAAAAAATTAAGTCTTTGAGGTTCTTCCTGTGCATATGTTTTAAAACTTAATAATACTAATAATAAATACAGATATATTTTTTTCATAATTAATTATTTGTTACATATGTATAAATAGTTGTTATTTTATTTGCTGTAGCACATCTTGTACATATTACATCAATTTTATACCAAGAATTCCCAGCAGATAATTTAGGCGCAACTAATCTTTGAAAGAAATTTTGAGAGATTTCTTGTTGACTTAATTTAATATTATCATTAATATCATTACCAATATTTCTAGGAATACCTATATCTAAAGGTAATTGTTTAACTTGGTCACTTGATAAATTTGGATTTGTTGCTAATAATCCATTGGAACTATTATTACATTTATAAAATATAGCTTTATAACCTTCAGGTACAGGACAATTATTGCTTAATGTAAATTTATATTCAAACTTAATTCTAGTTGAATTTATAACCTGTACACTAGTTGGCGCACATATTACAGTATTAGGGTTTTGAACTTTTACAGACAAAACATTAGAATATAATTTTAGATTATTTTTATATGTTGTTTCAACTCTATAATAATATACACCATTTGTTTTACCTGAAATTTGATGTGTAAATAAAAATGGAAAATATAAATTAGGGATAGCTACTGTAGCTATGACATTACCATTTGAATTACTTGTCGTACTTTCATATAAATTATATTTTATAGCATTATGGTCAGATGGATATTGTATTTTTACAGTAAAATCTCCTGTAGTGCTTTCAGCAGGGTCACCTGTAACATCAGGAGGAATCGTACAACCGACTTGACCGCTACAATTTATTATTCTTTGTGCGCTTGAATTATTATAAAAATTAGGGAAATTTCCAGTTTGTCCAAGCAAAGTAGCATTATTAGTAAAATCTCCATTTGAACAACACTTAGTAAAATCAGCAAATTTTGGATTATTGAATGAAAAAAGATAGAACTCATATCGAGCATTATTACTACCACCTTGTTGGGGTGGTAAACTAGGTAGATTATATGTATATTGTCCACTAGAAATAATACCAAAATTAAATTTTATATTTACACTATTATAGTTGGGAAGTGTTATTTGTGGAGCAGGAGTAAAAGGTTTTAAAATATCGCTATAACCACCAACAAATTGTCCACCTGGAAATCCACTTGTTGTTTTAGCATATAATCTAACATATTTACCTCTATGATTTGTTGGTAAAGTAAATTCAATAGAACCCTTACCATCAAAAAAAATTCTAGTATTATCAACTGAACCAGCAGAAGGTCCTGTTGCTGTAAAAGTTGGAGTTAAAATTTGACCAACATTACAATTATTAATTAATGCTACCATATCTGAAAGCATACTACCAACAAGACTATTAGTCGCAGTAGCCCTAAAATAAACAGGACTTCTAAATTCTCCACCATCAGGTCTTGTAACCATATAATTTTTATATCTTAAATTAATAGTTTGACTAAAAGGACTAGTTAAATTGGGTGTATTTAAAGTTGCAACATTACCGATAAGTTCATATAAAGCACTACTCTCATTAAATTTAAATGCTTGTACTCTTACTTGGTTAATATTATGGTTTTCAGGTAAAGTTACTGTCCATGTAGCTGAAGAATCGCATCTAGTTATTCCATTAATACCTGATAAAGAATCAGGTATAAGAGAAGGTTTTTTTATTAAAGTTCTTACTATATTAATATCTTTTATATATAAATTATTAGATGCGGAATATATACTATTACCATTTTTAATAACAAAATCAAATTGAACTCTTGAACAAGTATCATAAATTTTTAAATCTATCCATTCTCTAGCCCATTGAGAAGAATTATAAATTTCATTAGGTATATATTCTCTTTTATACCCTGTTTGAGCAGGACTTGTTGACAATTCTTTACTACTTTTTTTGTAAATTAATTTTGGTGTTGTACCACGACTAAAATAAGCATAAATCATTAACGAATCAAACATATCAGGTGTTGGTACATTATTATATGCATATTCATACTCACCTATAAGGTGTCCTGAATTCCATTGACCATCAATTTGACCATTAATACCTGCTGCATTACCACTAGCATAATCATCAATACCCTGAGTTCTATTAATAATTTTAAAATAATTATATTGACCAACAACATGTGAATAATCAAATATAAGTGCTAATCCATTTCCTTGAATATTATTGACATATATTGGTGAACGTGCAGT
>Ga0181358_1000044_pt1 | contig 48009 bp, 53 predicted proteins | sample Fa13VDMM110SD_FD_130096 | JGI IMG/M metagenome (GOLD analysis project Ga0181358, IMG submission 130096) | Freshwater viral communities from Lake Michigan, USA - Fa13.VD.MM110.S.D | ecosystem: Environmental > Aquatic > Freshwater > Lake | place: USA: Michigan | collected 2013-09-24 | reverse complement strand
TTTTGAACTTTATAAAACAAAAACCAATACATTTGTAACTTATACCACACCATTTACCGCATTGTTTTAATCAATAATTTAGTTTTCTACTCTTGTCTTGCGCATCTTGCACCAGTTGTTTGATGCTTTTATCGGTTTTTCTAATCAGCTCGGAAAGCTTTTGCAAAACAGCTTGAGAAGATGCGCTTTTTGTACCCCGAGCATTGTGCAAATCTGCTCCAAACGATTGAAGAAAATCCATACTCATATACTCGCTCTGGGTGTTGTTTCGAGTAGGGTTGCTCAACCAATCGGTAATGCTGGCTATTCGAGCCTCTTGGCGGGTTTCCCACGAGCGAGGAGAGGCAGGGGAGGAATCAACAGCACCGAGGGTTTGAGGCCAATCAGGATTTTCTGCTCTGTTTGAATCTGCTCTTGCAAAATCTCGCACATCTGCGTAAATGTAATATTTCACTCCCGAATCATCAATTTGTTTAACGTGGGCAAAAGCTTGAGATTTTTCCCCCTTTCCCACCTCTCCTTCGGCAAAAGGAGGCAAATAGATGTGAATTGCTTCTATGTATTTTCTAGCAGGCATGCTGGAATTGCGAGAAACAATTCGCTCCTCGGTTTCATCCATATTTTTAAATTCTTTTCCCCAATAATTCACAGGTTTTATTTTATAATTATCCGATATTTTAGAAGCATTCAATTCTATCAAAACATGGGAACTTTTTGGATAAAACCCTATTCCTCCCTCCCCGTTTGTTCCGCCCCGACCATATCTGCCCGAGGGAATGGACGAGGTGCTGAGATAGAAATTGCGGAGCTTGCTTTTTTGTAAATTATCCGCACTGGGTCCGCCCCCAAATGTGAGTTGAAATTTGTCCTCCTCTGCTATCCGAGCCGCTTTACTCAAGTGTGTGTAGTGCCACAATCGGCGCAAACTGCTAGTACCTTCTTGAAACAATTTGAAACAGATCATGCCCTATCCTATCCTATCCTATCCTGCCCCGCCTTATGCTCGTTACCCGCCTCCTCCGTATCGATCTGCGGAATTGTTGGATCGGCGACGCAATTCCATTTCGTCTTTATCATCCTGCTCCTCTTCTCGTTCCCGCTCTTCGCGCTCATCATCTGTTTCAGGTTCAGGTTCTGAATCTGAATCTTCAGAATCTTTCGAATCTTCTGCATCTTCCTCGGATATTTCCTTTGGTGTTTCTTCCCCCTCTTGAGCAGCTACAGGCACTCGTTCGTTATCTTTCATTTTCGCTTCAACCTGTTTCATTGCATCTTGCACCTTGTCTGCATTGTTTAGCAATTGATTTAAAAAATATATCAAACTTTCTTTTTTAAACTTATCTGCTCCGGATCCTCCCAATTCATCCTGCACATACTGTAACATCACACGGATATTCGCTTTGTTTGCCAACTGATGCACCCCCAAGTTGTTTTTTGTATATTCTTTATCTGTTGAAGCTTGATATGCTTCGTATATAAGGTGTGCATCATTATTCATAATAGTATTTAATATATAATCAGGTATTTTTAATTTTTCCAAAATCCCCTAAAAATTGTTTCAGGACGCACAATGCAAGGCACCAAGGTTATCAAAACTGTATTATCCTCGCTATTCCATATGCGCACCATTCCTGTGTAGCCTCGGCTGGGCATGCTACTCAAACTATCAATTTCATATTGCATCAGCATTTCTCTAACATTATATTTGTTTATCAAATCTTTTTGAGATGCTTCTGGGGTGAGAGCAGGAGGAGGGGGCAGATCAAATTGTTTCAACAATTCCTCCAAAGTGTTGGGACCAGCAGGCAAAATCTTGGGAGGAATTACCATCCCTTTAACATTTTTAAAAAATTTAAAAACATGTTTGATAATGTTTGAAATAATATGCCACATACAAATCCTCCTAATATGAGAGCTGTTCCCACACTGCAATCGTTAACAAATGTTTTACAGCAAACATATATCCATTTTTTCATAAAGGAAAGTTCAAGATGCGACTTGCATACTCGCCCCACAATTCTCGAGCTTTTGCATCGTAGGCACGAGCCGCCTCCTCCTCTGTATCATAATAACCTGCACAAATATGTTTTCTGTTGTGGCAAAGACTGGCTCGCCATTGTTTGCTTGATTTTTTTGGATACAAACAAACTCCCCGCCATATGCTTTTTCCTCTTCTTTGGAGGCTGTTCACCTGTTGCAAATTGTATGTGCTGGGGCGCAAATTACACAACCGATTATCTGTTTTTATCTGGTTTATATGATCTAGCTGTTCTGGCAAATTTCCCTCCCCACACATATAATATATGATGTCGTGAATATAATAACTTTTATATCCTTTTCCCTCTTTCTCTTTTAAACTCACCCGCAAATAGCCATCAGCATTTGGATTATTCAAAATGTAACATTTTGTTTTACGATCTTGTAAAATGCCTCGAAGGGGATCTGCATGAAACTTTTTTTGCAAATCTTCTCGACTATATCTGGATTCTAGTGCTTTCATGAATTTTTATATTTTTCAATCCTTTCGCCAATCCAAGCCATGCACGGCACAGCCATGCTGTTGCCAATTGATTTGTATCTTTTGCCATCAGGACATTTGTCGGCACTTTTGTTCCGCCACGGAATTTGTGTAAAATCGTCAGGAAATCCCTGCAAACGCTCGCATTCTCTCACTGTAAGGCGACGCACACACGATTTGGTTTGCACAAAGGGCAAATTGCACCCGCCCGTTCCATATCGAGCCACACAACTAGGGGCCAAATCCAACGGACCTGTCACTCGACTATCTGTTCCGTGATTTTCGTAAAGAACAGCATGTCGATCTCCTTTGGTTAGAGTGGGACACGGATCGCCAGCTTTGCCCACTCCTAGTCCATTTCCCTTTCCTGCGTTCTTTTCTCCATTCTTTCCTGCATGTCGAGTGGCCATGTCATGAATGGGAATTACCAAATTCTCACTTCCTCCTCCCAAATCTCCCCCGTGAGCTCGAAGTGTTCCCACTCCTTCCCGATAGTTTGCATGCGAGGAGGAAGTGAAGCTGATCAAATCAGTGGCATCTTTATAATCTCGTGCAGCAACGGTGCTGGCCACATCATTGTTTGCATATTGACCTATTCTTTGCTTGTCCCAGACTCGACAGTCTTCAACAATGCCTCTTTCAGTAGAGGAGGCAATTCTTTGCTTCGTTTCTTCGCTCTTCGTAAAATTCCTTCGCAAGCTTTCACCGTCAAATAATACTTTTGAGGCACGTTTTCCATTTCCAAGATTTGCAACAACGAAGACTCTTTTGCGCCGTTGGGGTACGCCGAACCATTGAGCGTCCAATATTCGGTAGGCCCAATCTTCATACCCCAAGTACCCCAGCGCCCCGAGGAAGGTACCAAAATCTTTTCCTCCGTTAGATGACAAGACGCCGGGGACATTTTCCCAGACAAGCCATTCAGGTCGCAAATGTTCAGCGATTGCAAGGTAGGTAAGCATGAGGTTGCCTCGGGGATCTTGGAGTCCTTGCCGGAGTCCCGCGACGCTGAAACTTTGACATGGTGTGCCGCCGCACATAACTTGGATTTTTTCTTGGATGTTCCATTTTTTGTATTCATTCATATCTCCTAGGTTGGGGGTTTGGGGGTAGTGATGTGCCAGTACTGCACTGGCAAAAGTATCAATCTCGGAAAAGGCAACAGCATTCCAACCCAGCGGTTTCCACGCCAGAGTAGCCGCTTCAATACCCGAACACAGAGAAAGGTAATTCACTTCTTCTATTATAACAAATGTTTTGAATTGTCAATTCGTAAATAATATTATGAAATTCCAAGAATTGGTATTTATTTTGGAATCAAAGATTCCCTCGCCCCTCAGAGAAGGAGGATATGGAAGCTGGGATTGGACTCCTTCCGAATGGGCATCCAATCAGGTGCCTCGTGTGAGAAACGGGTTTCTTGGCATCAGTGATGAGCAAGGAGTGAGGGGACGCTGGTATGCGGACGTTTTGACGGTGGATCATACTGAAGTGGGTTACAAGCAGGGATCGGATCGTTTTCGCTACATGCCTCACTACAAATCAGGCGCACTGATTTGGAACTATGCGGATGAAACAGAGGCAAATCAAGTCGCTAATGTTGCTCATTTTATTGAAAAAAATGGATGGCCTCTCAAACACAAACATTTTGATTGGAGTAATATTCGAGATATAAGCTAAATAATACTATGAACAGAGATTCGCATGGCATTTTTCAAGCATATAAAGCAGGTTTTTTGAAAGAAACAGTTGCTTCCGAACACATATTCAGCAAAGATACATTTGAGGCAAATCAAAAAGATTATTTCGCCTATCTCAACGACATATACACATTTCTCAAAAGCTGGCAGGAAGAATTTGGAAACAATCCAGAAGGAAGTCTCATACACACTTTTATTCAAGCCGCTCAAAGAGGTGCTCAACAACTGCGTAAAAGAATTAGCCAAGATGTGAATCTGTTGATAGGGGGGGATATAGAAAAAGAAACTCCTGAAATTGTCAAATTGCGAGGTCTGGGGCGGAGAGTGGATGAGTTGGGGGAAAAATTATCCAAGGGAACAGATCGAGGCACCTTGATGCAAGCAATAATGCAGGTTAATGATTTGCGACAACGGGTAAATGAGGTTGCCTCTGAAGATGATGAGCAGGGCAAATTGGAACAGAGTATGCGGGAAAAGGGTATGATAAAAGGGGAACATGATGATAACGAACCTTTTCCAACCACCGCCACTCGCGAGTAATTAATTTAAAAAAGTATCTAGCAAAGCTAGAACTGCCCGCACCAAGCAATAAGCAATTGCCACAAGAGTGGGCATCACAACAAAAAGCCAACTCCAATCAATCACATAGGTGATTCGAAGAGCAACAAACACAAATGTTAACAAATTTAAATTTTTCATATATCTTGTGTTTGTTTTAAAAAACAATTAGCGTTGTGAAGTGATTCGAATGTTTTTAACAATTTTTTTGTAATCTTTCGTTTCTGCAATCCTCGTCCCTCTTCAATAAGCACTTGCGTGTTCTCTTCGAAAACACCCCACAGCTGTATCAAATTTCCGTAATTATCTTTCAATTGTTCTGCAATTTTCATATAAGATTATTGATTAGAAAAAACTTAAAGTCAATATTTTTTATTTACCTTTTTTCCGATTATTTTTTTTTCTAACAGCAGTTTCATATAAATAAAAATGTATCTTTCTTCTAGGAAAATAATTTTTTATTGACTTGCGAAAAGATGTGCTACAACTATATGACTTCATCCATGAATAAAAATATCCAAGTAAGCAAACGAAACGGAAAGAGCGAAGCTTTTGACATGAGCAAGATTGATCGAGTAATTGATTGGGCAATCAATGGCTATACAGGTGTGAGTTTGACCGATATTGAAATTAATGCACACATCAACATTACCGAAGGAATAAGTACAAAAAACATTCATCAGCTGATTATTGAAAGTGCTGCCAGTCTGATTAGCGTGGAACATCCCAACTATCAGTATGTGGCAGGTCGCCTCCTAAATTATCAGTTGCGCAAAGAGGTGTGGGGTGGCAAGCAACCCCCTCGTTTGAAAGATTTCATTCATGTGGGAACAAAAAAGAAAATTTATGATCCAATTCTTTTGGAAAAATATACAAATGATGAAATTAACAAAATTGGAGAATATTTGGATCATGATCGAGACTATATTTTTGCTTATGCGGGAATCAAGCAAATGTGTGACAAATACCTGATTCGAGATCGAGTGAGTGGCGAATTACATGAAACTCCTCAATTTGCCTACATTCTTATCAGCATGACCGCATTCATGAATTATCCTGAAGCAGAACGAGCCAGTTATGTGCGACGATTTTACGATGCAATCAGCAAACACAAAATAAACCTACCCACACCTGTGATGGCAGGTTTGCGCACCTCCTCTCGCAACTATGCTAGTTGCTGTCTTATCGGTGTGGATGACACACGGGAAAGCATCAGCAGTAGCGCAATGGCTGTAAGCATGGCCACAGCCAATCGTTGCGGTATTGGTATTGATGTGAGCAAAATTCGTGCAATTGGCAGTCCTGTAAAAAACGGAGAAGTGGTACACACTGGATTGATTCCTTTTTTAAAAATTTACGAAAGTAGTGTGAAGGCGTGGCAACAGAACGGATTGCGAGGAGGAAGTGCCACCTGTAACATTCAGTGGTGGCACTATGAAATTGAAGATGTGGTTGTTTTGAAAAACAATGCAGGCACAGATGACAATCGAGTACGCAAATTGGATTATACAGTGGGTATGAGTAAAATGTTTTACGAACGAGTTAAGAAAAACGAGGACGTGACTTTGTTCAGTCCTCACGAAGTTCCCGAATTGTATGAAGCTTGGGGAACTCCCAGTTTTGATAAAATATATAAAGAGTGTGAAAGCAAAAGATTAAAGATAAAAAAGAAGATATCCGCTCGAAAATTGTTTTCCATTATCGTTAAAGAACGAGTAGAAACAGGAAGAATATACATATTAAACGTGGATACTGCCAACGAACATTCCTCATGGTCAGACAAGATAACCATGAGCAATCTTTGTACCGAAGTTATCATGCCCACGATACCTTTAAACGATTACAAAGATCCTGAAGCAGAAATTGGCATGTGTATTCTCAGTGCAATAAACATGTTGGAAATAAAAAACTGGAATGATTTGGAAAAGTCCTGTGATCTTGTGGTTCGTTTTCTGGAAGAAACAATCGAGTTGCAAGATTATTTCAACCCAGCTGCTCAAAATTTTGCCACCAAAAGAAGAAGCTTGGGAGTGGGTATCACCAATCTTGCGGCATTTTTTGCCAAAAACGAATTGAATTATGATGATGACAAAGCTTTGGCTCTTCTCGACGAGTGGATGGAACATTTTCAATATTTTCTTCTCAAAAGTAGCAACAAGCTGGCAGAAGAACGTGGTCCTTGTGCTAAGTTTGATCGAACCAAATATAGTAAAGGAATATTTCCAATTGATACTTGTAAAGAAAGTGTGAAAGGTTTGACCCGACGCAAATTGTCTTGCGATTGGGAACAATTGCGAACGGATGTTGCGAAACACGGATTGCGTCACAGCACCTTATCCTCCTGTATGCCCTGTGAAAGCTCCTCAGTTGTTCAAGGAAGCACCAACGGAGTGGAACCAATCCGTAGTCTCGTCACATACAAAATGAGCAAAATGGGCAAGTTGCCCGTGCTTGTTCCTGGCGTGGGCAAATATGAAAAAAATTATCAACTGGCATTTGATTTGCGAAACAACGAGGGATTGTTGCGAGTTAATGCAATCATTCAAAAATACATTGATATGGCCATAAGTACCAATGTTTATTACAATTACAGCCACTACGAAAACAACGTGTTGCCTGATGCTCTGGTCATGAAAGAAACCATGTATGCTTATAGTTTGGGATTGATTAGTCTTTATTATCTAAATAGTAATGATGGAGATAGAGAACAGCTACTGGATCAGCCTACTGAAAAAGACGATTGTAGTAGCGGTGCTTGCAAATTGTGATAATATTCTTTCATGAAATCCGTACTCAATCTTAAAAATATAGACACCACCAAGGAACCTTTGTTTCTGGGGGAAGATTTGAATTTACAAAGATATGATCGTTTCAAATATCCTGTATTTTTCGAATTGTTCAAGAAGCAAAATGAAAATTTTTGGTGGCCTCATGAAACCACTCTTGCCAAAGACAGGGGCGATTACAAAGATTTGACAGATACAGAACGTTTTGTTTTTGATAGCAATCTACGATTTCAGACGTTGGGGGATAGCATGCTTTCTCGAAGCATACACACACTTAAGGAATACGTGAGCAATCCCGAATTGGAAATATGCATGAACACGTGGGCTCAATTCGAGGGCATTCACAGCTATTCCTACTCGTATTTGTTGAACAATGTGCATCCTGATCCTACTAGTTTTTTTGATAGTATTATGCAAGATAAAGAGATATTGAGCCGAGCCGAATTGATTAGAAATAACTTTGATAAGATTTTAGGCGAGGACGATAAAAAAGATGTCAAACAGAAGATATTTGATAGTATTCTCTCTGTTAATGTGATGGAAGGATTGGTGTTTTATGTGAGTTTTGCCTGTAGTTTTTATTTTGGTTACAGGGGCAAAATGGAGGGAAATGCCAAGATTATAAAATTCATTCAGAGAGACGAGGCTCTACATTTCAGTGTGACTCAAAATCTTTTGAAAATATTGAGAGACAAGGAAGAAGAAGGGTTTTCTAGTATAGTTAAAAAGAGTGAAGATAAGATTTATGCCTACTACGAACAGGCAACAAAAAACGAAATAGAATGGGCCAATTATTTGTTCAGCAAAGGCAATTTATTGGGATTGAATGCGGAAGTGGTAGGAGGCTATAGCAAATGGCTTTGCGACAATCGCCTCCGCAGTTTGGGATACAAGCGAATTTTCAACCAAAAAGAGAATCCCATAGCAGGTTGGATGGATAGTTATATGGATAGTAGCAAGGTGCAAGTTGCACCCCAAGAAACCGAAATATCTTCCTATAAGATGGGGGCACGGAAAACCGATTTGAATGACGATGATTTCGCCGATATTAAATTATAATATAAAGTTATTTTAATATCTTTTTGCTATCAAGTATAAAATCTAAAAAAAGATCATATATTTTATTCAAACCTGGATTGGATCTGATACTGGCTCTAGCATCTGCATCAACAATTTCTATAGCTTGTTCAAAATCTTGACTATATTTTAAAACAAAATCTCGGATATCCATTTTATTTTTTTCGGTTGAAGCTTTCCGACATTTCATTAAAAACACCAAGAAATTTCAATATGCTTTGTTGACCCTTTTCATAAGGTTCTTGATAATGTTTATTTTTTAAAGAATTCAGATTGGGTTGATGATCCATGATGTATTGCAGATGACATTGAATAATCATAATAACCCCATAATCATACTGATCGTAAGTTATGGTTTTTCTCATGAGCGTTTTTTAAATTTATTCAAACAATCTGAAGGCATTTTAAATCGACGAAGAGCTCTATTATAAGCGCTATAAGCATCTTTCCTAGAAGCGTAAGTTCCCAAAGAATACCTTTTTCGTCGTATTTGAATACGAGCTTCCCACCGACCTGTGTCTTTTCTATGAGTTGCTCCTCGTAAACGAGTGGTATTTATGTTTTGTAAAGTTCGATCTGCGATTCTCAAGTTTTGAATTCGGTTATCCAGTTTGTTGCCGTTGATGTGATCAATCGTATAGGGCAATCGGGGGAGCAAACCATGCGCCATATAAAACGCCACTTGATGCGCAGGGTAATTTTCTCTCCCGATCTTGATCAACTTATAGCCCCGACTATTTATATTGCGCAGAGGATACTTGTATTTGTTTAAAGTTAAACGATATATCTGACCAGTGTGAGGATTGTAATAGTAATTTTGATGCAACAATTCCAAGGAAACATTTTTTTCCAATACTAATTTTTTCATATCCCTATCTTATCATATAATATATAAAATCAACTTTTAAATAATATGCAAAATAGATCAAAGAAACCGAATTGTTTGATATGTTTGTTATAAATATTAACATGTTGCAGAATGAAATAGATCTTATTTTGGAAAAATATAAATCCGTTCGGGACGAATCGAATATTGATATTGATGCAAAAAAATCAGATTTGAACAAGGATGGAAAATTGAGTGAATATGAACAGGCTCGGGGCAAAGCAATAAGCAAAAGCATAAATGCTGAAGATGAGGAAGTTACAGATATTGTTAAAACACCTCGTCGCAAAATAAGCAGTTTTGAAAAATACAAGCTGGGTCAGGCCAAGCGTTTTTTACGAAATAATGATAAAATTAATAAAATGCTCAGTGTTATGAATGGCATGACAAGCAAAGATGCACAGAAAATTGTTAAGAAATACAGTTGAAAATCCCAATGGAAGACTAATTAATACTATGAATAAACTATACACACTAGTAACGATACTGTTTGTATCGGCAGTTGTGTCTCTTGCAGACACAGCAGCGCCTGCAGAAAGTGAATATTCTGCAGAAAACATCGCATTGGCAACGGGCGACCTTGTCGCAGTTCGGCCAATCACACTTGCTGGATCCCTCGGGGGATTTGGCATCTTTGCAGTGCTTTCGCCGTTTTTGGCGATGAGTGACAGTATTGATGATGTGTATGATGTTCTAGTCGCCGAACCAGGCAAATATACATTTGACCGTGATTTGGGTGACTTCAAACAATAATCGTTCGAATCACTAATACCCCACGGGCAAACCCTGTGGGGTATTTTTTTGCCTATATGCAAAACACAAACTCTATATCTTTTTATTCTTTTCTATGCTCAAGATTTTTTTAAAAATCAATGAAGCAATATTCACATCCCACCCATTTGCCGCAAGCTTGTAAAGAGAACTATCTGCCAAATCCGAAAACTTGATTTCCCCATCACGAAAACCCATAAGACGAAACGCCTCTCTCGGTGTGATTTTGCGCACAACTTTATTGTTAGCGATGGGTGGCTCAATAATCCTGAGCGAGTTATGGTGTGGCTCAGTGATCGTAATAGAAACTTTATCGTAGCGTATTTTCTTATTGTAAATATCCAGACAAAGAGGTTCAGGAGTAACACATTTTAATCCATGCTTCCATTCGAGATGTGCAATCTGCTTTTGACTCAAATAATATTTGTCAGGAACTTTAGCATCAAGAAACTCCTTTAAAGCAGGGGGATTTGTTTGCCCGTCAGGTGTGATATTAAAGTTGCTGGGAAGTGGAATGGTTGTTGCAAATATCCAGACTCTTTCGCGATTCTGGGGAATTCCATAGTCCCGAGTGTTTAGCAACGCATAGCAGACATGATATCCAGATATCTCAAGCTCCTCGATTATTTTTAATAATGTTGGTCTGTGTTTTTTAAACAGGAAGCCCCTAACATTTTCTAATAAAATATATTTTGGTTTAACATGCTGGCAAATACGAAGAATCTCGTGAAAGAGAGTTCCTCGAGTATCTACTACTCCAAGTCCCTTTCCCGCCGAGGAAAAGGGTTGGCAAGGAAACCCGCCTGTAAACAAATCAAATTTTGGCAGATCCTCATTCTTTATTTTTGTAATATCCCCATACGATTCAACACCAAGATGATTATGCTCATATATCTTGCATGCATCTGGATATATTTCCGAATAACCCACCACTTTGCAATTGATCTTGGCTTTCTTTAAAGCAAAATGAGCACCCCCATATCCAGCAAATGCCTCAAAAACACGAAGGGGTCGTTTGACCTTAGCATCACCAGACATAATCTACTTCTGAGATATTTTTTTTCTATTCTTTTTGAGTTTAATCTTATCTGAATTTATGCCGTTTTTAATGGCACGAATAAATGCAATTTGAAAGTAATCATTATCAGATGCTACTTTCTTTCCAAATTCAACCAAACAAGAAAAGTCTTTCTTGCTAATATCTTCTATTTGCACTTGGCATGTTTTAATTTCTTCCATTTTTCCAATTTTCATACAATAGCCTCCAATTGTTTTATTTTGTTTTGAGCCTCTTGCAAGGTTTGATATGTCCATCCAGTATCACCCCACTGATTGGAACTGGGGTAAACTTCTGATGGAAGAATTTGTGTTCCTGCAATTTCGTAACCATTGTGCGACTTTATCACAATCACTTCATATGTCAAACTTCCCACATCTGGAATGGTTTGAGTATATATGGCTCGATTCTCTTTGCGATACACCTGTTCATAACGGAATCCTTTTCGATCAAAACTTTTTTCTAATATTCGCATTTAGTTATGATACAAACAAAATGAAAAATGCAATTATTTTTTTAAATAAGTTGAAATGAGGGATTTATTATTTTGTAAAAAACTCTTGTCTTGAGGATGCGATAACTTGGCAACTGCTTTATCAAACGGATAGAAACCTGCTTGAGGATTATTATAATCTCGGGGAGTGAGCTTTTGATTTTCCACTTGGAACAGATACATGAAAACCACTCGTCTCTTTGCGTTTCGGGTTGCTCGTTCATATCTGCCCAGCGAACGAATCGGATAGAGAGAACGTACTCCTGTTTCTTCTTTTATTTCACGTATTGCCGCATCCATTGGCGATTCCCCCTTTTCTATCCTTCCTTTGGGAAAACTCCACGATCCATCTCGTTCCTGAACCAGAACAATATCCCCGTTGGGATTGAAAAGAATACCTCCCGCCGAGCGACGTTTGGCTATTTTAGTTGTTTCCGAAAAACTCGGAAAAGTCATTACTTTTTACTTTTTTTACTTTTCTTGGAAGTGCGCTTCTTGGTCACTTTCTTAACAGGCACTTCTTCGTTAAAACTCTCATCGTCCCACAAAGGCAACTCATCTTTGGAAAATTTGTCTCTTATAGCGTTTTTAACATCTTCAATTTTCCACACAACTGTCCAGCGAATCGTATCCACAATATTGAGAATATCATTTATTAATTTCATATATATTATTTATCGTTTGTCTACCTTTTTAATAATATCCAATGCAATTTGTTTACGATCAATGTTTTGTGAAACAAAATCTATATAGTTGTTTTTCTCTTCTTCCACATTTTTTTCCGATTGTTCAGGTATCAACTCGTTCAATTTTATGCGATAAAGAGGATTTTGCAACACATCTATAAATGTGTCATTTTGTCCAGAAGGAAACACATCCATAAGTGCATCAAAAGGTATTTTCAAAACAACTTTGGATCCTTTTTTATCAAACACCACTTCTCTGTTTTTCAAAACATCAAATATCATGGTTTGTTTGTATTTTTCTGATATTTTTTGAATATGCTGTTCCATGACGTGGCGACATATATCGTAAAATTCTGAAGAGAAATTAATATCTTCGCCAATATCAGAAAACACTCGAACCAGACCTGCTGTTTGTTGAGGGGTAAGGATTGTATTCAAACAGAAAGGAACCAGCTGTTCCTCTTCGTTACCATCAAAAAACACACTCACAGGATTTTGCAACCAGCCTTGAATTGCTCGGGTTATCCCATAAAAACCCTCGTCTTGCAAATAGGTTTCCAAATTTGATTTATCAAACACTAGTTTAAGACCATCCTCATCAACAGATATTTGATTTTCCTCTCCGCGAGATATGGACACAAATGCTTTTTGAAGTCGGGCAACATCCAATTGACCTTGCACCACCATAGTGATGATGTTTCGAGCTGATAGATTTTCGAAAAATTCTCTTGGTTCTTTTTGTATAATATCCAAACCACCAGTTAGCAATTTTGCTTTTTTCAAATCATTTTCATTCGGATCCGTTTTTTCATAATCGTCAATGATCACCTGACCCACTTGAGGATGCATACTGAAAAAATCAAAAACATCAATAGATCGATTATCCGAATTCATATACTGACCACTGGGAAAATGAAATTCATATTTGACCAATTCTCCCTTTTTCTTGAGAAACACAATGTACAAGGGACCTTGCTCGCTATAAGTTGCAAAGTGTGTGTTGTTTTCGCTACGAGCAGCAGTACACCACCGAGTGTTGTTGCCCAAGCTTTGTGAAGCGGAAAGAGTGAGAGGCACTCCCACAAAATACTGACTATTGTCGAGAAGAATTCGAACCTTGCTTTTATCTCGCACATCCTCCTCTTGATATTTGGGTATATAGTCTTTGATAATATAATATAAAGTGGTGAAATCAGGAATTTGATTGATGTCTCGAACATTTCTTTTGTTGAGAGAAACTTTGGTTTTGTTTTTGTCGTAGATGCGCAAATCGTTATTTATTTTATACAAATCTTCATCAAGAAAACGTTGAATGTCTCCGATGGTTTTACCCATTCCTTCTCCTTTTTCGTCAAACAATTTGAGAAAGGTGCGCAATATCCACTCGCTATATTGACCTGCATAACCTGCCCCCTTCTCCATATCCACTTTGCTGAAAGGATCAGCACTGATAAGATTGTCTATCGTCTCTTCTAAAAATGTTCGATATTTTTTATAAAAGGCATCGCCCTCTTTTTTATCGGTGTAGGTGCCTTCCAAATTGCTTTCGTCTGGCCAGATGTGGAGAAGCTTGTTGTAGAATACAGGCAGGTATTTGTTTTTTAGAAAATCCAATCGATCCACATTTTCCCGCAATATGTTTAGGGCATATTGCTCTTGAAGTTGTTGCATATCTTTTCGCACGGTACTATTATTTATTAAAATATGATTTTGTCAACAAAAAACATCAGCTCAAACTGGGTTGCATTCCTCCCCCACCTGCAGGCAGATTGGCAGTGGAGGGCATGGTGCTTGCATCCCATCCCCTATTCTTTACAAAATACTTGAAAGCAACAAGAGGTTTGGGTTTGCGAAGGATCTTTTTTTTAAGAATCTTTGACTTTTGCACACATGTATTTAAGCTAGGTAAATACAGATATGAGTGAAATTTACCAGCCCTATTCGCGTAGCAATGCTGGATACAATCCTTTCAATAGTTTTCACTACTATATGCACCATTTCAAACAGCAACCATTCTGTTTCAAACTCAGCAATTTGTGTGTGCATGATAATATTTTAGAAAAATTAGAGAGCAAAGGAGCTCTTTTGCTTTTTAAAAGTTGCATGGATCATCGCAACAAGAAAAAAGACAAACGAGAAATGGTTGTTACTCAGTATTTTTTCCAATGGAAAGATGCTATCATCTGCTTGGACCGCACCAAAGACAGCAGTGACGATGATTATCCAGCTTTTAGCGCAGGAGCCAGTTTTGAAGAGAAAATAAACAACAATAGTTTCTGGGTGCAGATTCTCTACACTCAAGAGGAAACTTTAAAAGAATTGCAGAAACTTTTTGAATATAAAGAATTGACAAAAAAAGGCAATGTGTTTCTCATCTGTCAAGATAGTATCGAGGGGACATTTTTGAAAAAATTCGATGTGCGTTTGCCCAATGAGAAAATTGATATCGAATTGAATTATGGAAAGGATTTTGAAACAAAATACCAAAAACTGGTTAAAACTCTGGCCGATGATAAAAAATCAGGACTGGTTCTTTTTTCAGGCATTCCGGGGAGTGGCAAAACCACAATTGTTAAAAATCTTGCAATGAGCATCGATAAAAAAATCATATTTGTGCCTCCAGGCACGGTGGATCTGATCACCACTCCTGCTTTCCTTAATTTTATGATGGATCATCGCAACAGCATTTTGCTGGTTGAAGATGCGGAAAAGGTGATTCGGAGCAGAGATGGAGAAGGAAGCAACCCAGAAGGAGTTAGCAACATTTTGAATCTTACTGATGGTTTTCTTGGAGATTGCTTAAATCTCTTCATCATAGCCACTTTCAACACTCCCCGCGAACGAATCGACAAAGCTCTCCTGCGCAAAGGTCGGCTTGTTTGCGAACATCATTTTGAAGAAATATCAGCAGAACAGGCTAATATTATTTTCAAAAAAATGGGAAACAAGCGAACAACCGACAAGCCTATCACTCTTGCTGAAATATATAATGAGGAGGGAGACACAGAGTGCAAACAGCCAGATAGAGACAAAAAAAGGATGGGGTTTTAAGTTAAAATAAGCCATTGTTTTGTGTAAATATTAGTTAATGGCACTCAAGAATTTTACACAATTTACCCCTCAAACCTTATTATCTGCCACTGATTTTATAGTGGGATATCGTCAACTTGACGAAATTCGTACAGATCTAAGCAGTTTAACAGATGCCATAAGTGGTCTTTTAGTTGCTAAAGGATTTACTCCGGGCGGAACAGTGGGCAGCGTTACACGCATAGGATATCGTTACACCATAGGTTCCAGCAACAATCTGAATGCAGTAAGCGGAGCCGATGACTATAGTGCTGTTTTGGCTTATGTTCCAGAAACAATTGAAGTGTATCGTAACGGATCGCATCTTATACAAAATTTAGATTTTATTGCAAATAACGGAACTCAAATCACAAACCTAAGCACCATGAATTTGGGAGATGTGGTGGAAGTTTCAGTGTTGAGTGGAATTCCCGTAACAATTACGAATACCGTTTCAACAGCAGGAGATGCGTTTATCATATCTTATCGATACACTGTAAACATTGGCAATACGATTGTTCCTGATGCAATTGTTATTAGTGGCTCTGATGATTATTCAAATGTATTAAGGTTTACGTCCCCCAATCTTCAGGTTTATCTAAATGGTTCTCAGCTAATTCGAGATGTTGATTATGGATTGTATTCAAATGGAAATACATTGACATTAAATGATCCTGTAACAAGTGGAGATGTTTTAGATATTATAGCTTTGAGTGGATATGCTCTTACTACTACAAGTGGTATCACATCTTATTCAAATTTAACAAATCTTAACCGAGGAAAAAATATATTAGTTTCACAATCATCTGGAGTTGTTACAATCAGCGCCAAATCCGACATTTGCAGTGAAATTAGTTTGGATGATATTCCAGTTCCAGGTTGGACAGATGCGCAACACATTTCTCGATTCAGCTTGCTTCAAGATTATCTTTCAGCAGTTGCCACAACAAATACAAGTCCTGCTAGTGCGGCGTATGTTGAACAATATGGCAGTTTTCCAGGGGTTCAAGCTTATCAGGGCGGTGTACTCGCTCCCAACGGCAAGATATATTTTGTTCCAGACAATATATCAGTGGGTGCTATTTTGGATCCGAGCAATAATAGCGTAACCACATATGGCAGTTTTCCAGCAAACTTTGCTTATTCAGGAGGTGTACTAGCTCCCAATGGAAAAATATATTTTATTCCCCTCACTGCAACAGTGGGTAGGTTTGTGGATACATCAAATAATACTGTAACCACATATGGCAGTTTTCCTGGAAGTCTTGCTTTTCAGGCTTACACAGGAGGTGTACTAGCTCCCAATGGAAAAATATATTTTATTCCCCTCGCTGCAACACAGGGTGCTATTGTAGATCCTTCCTCAAATGGTGGCACCAGCGTTCAATTTTATGGCAGTTTTCCGGGAAATGATGCTTATCTTGGAGGGGTACTTGCTCCAAACGGAAAAATATATCTCGCTCCACGCTATGCGACAGTGGGTATGTTTGTGGATCCTACTAACAATACTGTAACTACATATGGCAGTTTTCCAGGAAGTGATGCTTATAGCGGAGGTGCTCTTGCTCCTAATGGAAAGATATATTTTGCTCCATATAGTGCAACAATAGGTGCTATTGTGGATCCTGCTAACAATACTGTAACCACATATGGCAGTTTTCCAGCTATCATCTCTGCTTATAGTGGAGGTGTACTAGCTCCCAACGGCAAGATATATTTTGTTCCCCTCGATGCAATAGTGGGAAAGTTTGTTGATCCTGCAAACAATACGGTAACCACATATGGAAGTTTTCCTGGAAGTTTTGCTTATATTGGAGCAGTGGTAGCTCCTAATGGAAAGGTATATTTAATTCCCCAAAGTGCAACAGTGGGTGCAGTGGTGAATACCCTAAACAACAACAATTGGAACCTAAACGTCTGTACCAACCCTTTCTTTAACAAACTTTAAATAAAATCATGAGTAATGCACCAACCCTTTCTTTAACAGATATTAAAGATAAATAATAACAAAATGGCACTTAAAAATTTCACACAATTCACACCTTACACTGTTCTCAGTTCTACTGATAACTTTGTGGGTTATAGAGTTTTAGACGAATTTCGAACAGATTTTAATAGTCTTACAGATGCTATAAGCGGATTGCTTATAAGCAAAGGATTTACTCCAGGATCTAGTGTGGGCATAGTTCGTCGAGTCAGTTTTCGATACACCATAGGATCTGGAAACAATTTAAATGCAGTTAGCGGGGCGGATGATTTTGGATTCACTCTTAGTTATAAACCCACACAAATTGAAGTTTATAGAAACGGAGCTCATCTGGCTGAAAATTTAGATTTTATTGCAAGTAATGGAACGCAAGTCACAAACCTAAGCACATTTAGTTTGGGGGATATCGTAGAAGTGGTTGCGCTCAGTTCCACTCTTTTAACCAATTATGTCGCATCTTCAGGATCGGGTAGCGTCACTTCCCCTTTGTTTCGATATAGTGTTTCTCCCAGCAACACCATAACACCCGGTGCCGTTGTAATAGCAGGTGCGGATGATTTTGGTTCTGTATTAAGTTTTGTTGTTCCTAATTTGGAAGTTTATTTAAACGGATCACATTTGGTAAAAGACATGGATTATGGAACTTATACTAGTGGAAATTCTATTACTCTAGGTGATTCGGTGGCAGATGGTGATATTGTGGAAATAGTTTCTCTGAGTGCAAATAACATTTCTGAAATTGCATCTATTACGACATATATAGGAATACAAAAAATTCAAGCTGGAAAAGATATTATAATTTCTAATTTTTCTGGAACAGGAAATGTCACAGTTTCAGCAAAACCTGGAATCAGAGATATTAAGGTTCCAGATTGGACTACGGGCGCACATGTAACCAACTCGAGCACCTTGCTACAATATCTTAGTGCAGTAGCGCAAAGCAACAGATTCACTCAAGCCAGTGCAGTTTATGTTGAACAGTATGGCAGTTTTCCTGGGGGTAGTGCTTATGACGGAGGTGTACTCGCTCCCAACGGCAAGATATATTTTGTTCCATGCGCTGTATCTGTGGGTAGGATTGTTGATCCAAGCGACAACAGCGTAACCACATATGGTAATTTTCCTACTCCTCCTACCGGCTGTGCTTATATTGGAGGTGTGCTGGCTCCTAATGGCAAGATATATTTTTGTCCCCAAAGTGCAACAATAGGTGCTATTGTTGATCCTGCGAACAATACTGTAACCACATATGGTAGTTTTCCGGGAAGTGGTGCTACTTATGACGGAGCTATAGTAGCTCCTAATGGAAAAATATATTTTATTCCCCAGCAGGCAACAGTGGGTAGGATTGTGGATACGAGCAACAATAGCGTAACCACATATGGTAGTTTTCCGGGAGGTGGTAGTGGTTATGTTGGAGCTGTACTTGCTCCCAACGGAAAAATATATCTCGCTCCATACAATGCAACAATTGGTAGATTTGTTGATCCGAGCGACAATAGCGTAACCACATATGGAAATTTTACAGGTGGTGGTGGTGGTGGTTATGTTGGAGGTGTACTTGCTCCTAATGGAAAGATATATTTTGTTCCATACAATGCAACAGTGGGTGCTATTGTTGATCCTGCTAATAATACCCTAACCACATATGGCAGTTTTCCAGAAAGTGGTGCTTATCAGGGGGGTGTACTAGCTCCTAATGGAAAAATATATTTTTCTCCCTTCGGTGCAACATTGGGTAGATTTGTGGATCCTACTAACAATACCGTAACCACATATGGCAGTTTTCTAGGAAGTGCTGCTGGTTATGACGGAGCTGTACTAGCTCCCAACGGCAAAATATATTTTGTTCCACACACTGCAACAGTGGGTAGGGTAGCAAATACCCTAAACAACAACAATTTCAACCTAAACGTCTGCACTAACCCTTTCTTTAACAAAAACTAAAAATAAATAACAGCAAAGGTAAATATATTATATGACAACTTACATTGATTACGGTAGTTACTACGAAACAGGTGATGTGGTGATTTGCCGTATGGGTAAGAATCAGCCTTACAATCCTTTTGGGGGAGCGCAGATCACATGGGAACAGTATGTTGGTCAACAGGTTGCAGCAGGAACTGCCAAGGTTGTTCAATTGACTCAAGATCCTTCCCGTCTCGCTGCCTATTGGAGCGATGTGAAAACCAAACGGAACCTTTTGTTGCAGGATGCTGATTGGACACAGATGCGCGATGTGGATTTGAGCAACAACTCTGCATGGGTAACCTATCGGCAGAATCTGCGGGACATTCCTCAGACCTATAGCAGCGATCCTCGCCTGATTGTTTGGCCTACAAAACCTGTTTAATATATTTCTTTTAACAAAACAACACCAGTTTTCTTGGTGTGTTTTTAATAAATAATAACAGAATGGCGCTCAAAAATTTTACACAATTTACTCCCCAAACACTATTATCTGCTACTGATTTCATGGTGGGGTATCGTCAACTTGACGAAATTCGTACAGATTTGGATAGCATGTCTTTGGGTGTTAGTGCTTTACTCATAAGCAAAGGGTTTCTTCCGGGCACCAGTGTGGGAAGAATCAAGCGGGTTGGTTTTGTTTATACCATAGGTTCCAGTAGCAATCTGAATGCAGTTAGCGGAACAGATGATAATGGGTTAACTCTTAGTTATACCCCAAATCAAATTGAAGTTTATCGTAATGGTTCACATCTTGCTAATAATTTAGATTTCACAGCTACCAATAGCACACAAGTTACAAACCTAAGCACACTTAATTTGGGAGATGTTGTAGAAGTGGTAGGATTAAGTGGAGTAGGTGCGACCATTCTGTTAGCTTTGACGGGTAGCATAAACAGCTTGGTGCAAAAAAATTACCGCTATAGTGTGGCAACAGGAAATACTATCGCACCTGCCGCCACACTAATTAGTGGATCGGACGATTATAACTCCGTATTAAATTTTAATACAAATAGTTTTCAAGTTTATTTAAACGGATCTCATCTGGTTCGAGATTATGATTATATTTCATACAATAGTGGAACTGCTTTTACATTAGCCTCGCCTGTAGCAGATGGAGATTCTGTTGATGTAATTTCACTTTCCTCAGTTTCTATTACCAGTTTAAGTTCGCTTAGTGCATTTAGTGGTATTAATAAAATATTGGCAGGAGATAGAATTGCAATTTCTTCTTCTACTGGAAATGTCACAGTATCTTCACAAACATGTATTAGTGATATTCCCGTTCCAAATTGGACAAATGGTAGACAAATTACACAATTCAGCTTGCTACAGAATTATCTATCTGCAGTTGCGGCATCTAATACAAGTGCGGCCAGCAATGTTTCTATAGATTTTGCTTCAGGTTTTTCTGGTGCAAGTCAATACAACGGGGGTTGTCTTGCTCCAAATGGAAAAATATATCTAGCACCGTGGAATGCTACAGTAGGAAGATTCATAGATCCTCAAACAAATACTGCAACAACATTTAGTATGCCCGGGTTAGATGCAGATAGTGATTATGCAGGTTGTGTATGTGCTCCTAATGGAAAAATATATTATATTCCTTTTAGCACCACCCGTTTTCGAGTAGTGGATCCGAGTAACAATACTGTAACCTCTTATAATATTCAAATCGCTAATGGATCTTTTCAAGCATATTATGCATATGGGTTTGCGGCTTCGAATGGAAAAGTTTATGGTGTATCAACCAACGGAATTAACAATGGAAGTAGTGTTCTGATCATAGATCCAGATAATAACACATATACCACAATAGGTCCTATTGGCGGGGGAAACTATGCTGGAGGTGTTCAAGCACCGAATGGAAAATTATATCTGTGTCCTCGTAATACAATAGGAGCAATTCTAGATCCAGATAATAATCATGCCATAACCACATTTTTTACTCCTGCTAATGCACTCAGCAATAGCGGAATGGTTGTTGCTCCTAATGGAAGATTATTTGCTGTTCCACCTTGTGTTGCTCAATATACAATTGGATTTTATATTGATCCTTCTGCAAACGGAGGAACATTGGCTGTTACCTTTGCTATGAGAAGCTTTTCACCAGGAGAAAGTGATTCTGGGTTTGATGGTGCGGTTTTGGCTCCAAACGGAAAAATATATCCAATTCCTAGGTCAAGCACAGTTGGTGTTGTTTTAGATCCAGACGATTTGAGTTTTACAACATTTGGATCTTTTGCAGGCAGTATTGCACATATTGGAGGAGTGGTATCTCCTAATGGAAAAATATATTGTTTTCCATACAACGCAACTTCACCTGCAATTCTTTCATTTTTAAACAATAATAATTGGAATATTAATGTTGCAACAAATCCTTTCTTTAACAAAATTTAACATGAAAAAAGATTCTCAACATTCTGAAACGGGGGTAAATAACTAATATGCCGACGCGAGCACTATCTGGAGCCCGAATGGTACGTGATCTTGGCGTGACCAATGAATTTTTAGCAGCCAATGTTGCATCTGCCACCAAAATACAACAGGTACCTAGTGATAGATTCATAAGCAGGGGACTTGCTAACACTAGTACGGGCAATGTTCAAGGAGAACAGCCGTGGTACGACGTGCCTGTGCCAGATTGGACTACGGGTGGGCATGTAACCAACTCGAGCACCTTGCAACGTTATCTCAGCAGTGTGGTGGCGACCAATAGTCTTGTTCCTGCTTCCCCCGTTTCTTTCGAAGTTTTTAGCGGAAATTTTTCCACAGTAACAGGTCATATAGGTGCAGTTTTGGCTCCGAATGGAAAAATATATTGTATGCCACAATATAGCATAGGTGTAATTATAGATCCAGTTAACAACACAACAACCACATATGGAGGCAATTTTGCACATCCTAACGTAGGAAATTATGGTGGAGTATTGGCTCCAAATGGTAAAATTTATACCATTCCTTACACAAGTTCTTTTTTTTATGTTATCGATCCGAGCAATAACACTGTAACATGTTTCACCACGATAGTTATGGGAAATGGGGCATATCACGGAGGAGTTTTAGGTTCGGATGGGCTGATTTATTGTATGCCCAGTGGTGCCTCTCTTTTGAGGAGAATCGATCCTTCCTCAAACACAGTATCTGTGATAGCTACAACCCTAGGAGGTCAAATAGGTGGTACTATTGCTCCGAATGGAAAAATTTACGGCTTTCCTAATGGTGTGACAGGCATGTTGGTGATAGATACAAACAATCCAACAGTACCATCTTATGTAAATGTTCCAACGCTTGGATACCACGCAGGTGTAATAACTCCCGAAGGAAAAATATATTTAAATCCTTTCTCTACGACTGTTGGTACTATTGTTGACACCACCAGCAATACAGTAACCACATACACTCCTTCCAGTCCCTCGTTCCCAAATCTTCCATCAACTGGAAGTTATGTAACAGGAGCACTTGCGGCAAATGGAAAAATTTATCTTACCCCTTGGACTGCAACAGTTGGTTGTATTATCGATCCTTCCACAAATACCATAACCACATGGGGAAGCAATGCTATATTTTCGGGAGCCAGTGCTTTTCACGGAACTGTAGTTGCTCCCAATGGTAAAATATACATAATACCATCAACATCCACCTCTTGTGTAGTTGTCAATCCTATCATAAATAATAATTTTAATATAAATGTATTAACAGCACCATTCAGAAACAATAGTAATTAAATAAAATCATGAGCTTACCACAAGATGCAGCAAAGATGGCACGAGATGGGGGAATAGAAACTCCCAAACTCGCCCCTAATGCTTTTACCACGGACAAAATTTTTCAAATAGGTCAAGGAGAATTTATAGGCCGAGACAATCTGCAAAGTGGAACGGGAAATGTAGGTGCCACTCAAAGCTATCCAGATATTAGTCTCACAAGCGCATTGAGCGCACCTTTTGATGCTACCACAGCATTTAGGAGTTTGAGTGCTTACCTGAATCAGGTTGCCGCAACAAATACAAGTCCTGCTAGTGTATGGACAAATGAAGTTATCAACAAATTTTCTGGAAGTGTTATGTTTGAAGGTGCAACACTTGCTCCGAATGGTTGTTTATATTTGATACCTGGCGATGGCGGAGCAAACGTAATTGCCAAATTTAATCCCAACGACAATTCCGTTTCAACTATTGCAACGATATCTGTTAATGGAACTCGAAGTTACACAGGAAGTGTATTGCATCCAAATGGAAAAATATATCTTATACCTCATGATGCCACAGTTTTCAGATTTATCGACCCTAGCAACGATACAGTTACTACGTTTGGAACATATGTTATTAATCCAGTTTTACAGGATTCTTATAGTAGCGGAGTAGTTGCTCCAAATGGTAAAATATATTGTTCGCCTCATGATGCCACAGTTGGGAGATGGATAGATCCCAGCACAAATACTATAACCACATTCAGTTTTCCTTTAGCAAATATTAATACTGCTTATGGTCAAGCACTTTTAGGACCAAACGGAAAAATTTATTTTATACCTATAGCCCAAACTGTATGGTCTATGCTGGATCCTAACAATGATACGATAACTGCTGTTGCAACGTATGGTGCAAATTATGGAGCAGTATTGGCTCCAAATGGTTTTATTTATTGTACAGGAACTCCATCTTTTAAATTTAATCCTAATGATAATACAATAACAACCTTTAATTTTAATTATGTAGGAAATTCAAAAGGAACATTACATCCTAACGGAAGAATATATTTTATAACAACACAAAACACACAAATTGCAGTGATAGATCCCAGCAATGACACAGGTACATATATTTACACAGGATTTCCGTTAGCTGCATATAATGATATCACATTACTGCCCAACGGAAAATTGTTTCTTACACCTTATACCTCTACTCAGTCAAACTACATAAATAATAATACAAACAATAATTTTAACCAAAATGTTTGCCTTAGTCCTTTTATTAATACCAATTAAATAATTCTATGCCAACTCCTGCATTATCCGCCGCCAGAATGAGACGCAATTTGGGTGTAACCACCCTCAAATTAGCGAACAATAGCGTTACGTTTGACAAGATTCAGCAACTGGAAGCTAGTAAATTTCTGGGTCGCACCACTAGTGGAACAGGCAATCCTGAACAGGTAAACCAATTTTTGCACATGAAGGTGCCATCTTGGACAGATGGTGGCTATGTTACAAATTTTGCTCTTCTCAGTGCCTATTTGGATGGTATAATACGAAGCAATAAAAATAATGTTTCAGGTTTTAATCAAAGTACGCAAGTTACCGTTAATGCGTCTTTTGTAAACGATAAACATGCATATCAAGGAGGAGTGTTGCATCCAAATGGAAAAATTTATTTGACTCCATATGATGCCACATTAATGGCAACTATAGATCCTGTGACAGATACTGTAGATTTCCCCATAACCATATCATCATCATATCAAGTGGGGGCTTATATCGGAGGTTGTGTCACTCCAAACGGAAAAATAGTTCCATTTAATTATTTTTCATCACTTGTTCGTATTATAGATCCATCAAATAATACTGTAAAAGTAATAGGAACTATTGGTGTATATACTTCGGATCCTACTCTTGCAGGTTCTTATTATGGTGGTACTTTGGGTCCTAATGGAAAAGTTTATTTATCCCCCAACCCTCAAGCCGGCTCACCCCCATCTTCCACAGGAAAAGGTGGGACAGTTTTTTATTATATTGATCCTGTGGCAGAAACTGTTGTGGGGTTTGCCACAATTCAGTTGAATGGAACAGGAACTAATAGCGGAGGGGCCACCAATGCGGGCCGGTTTATTGCTGGTATGGACGGAAATATTTATGGAGGGGGTGCTTTATATATAAATCCATCTAATAATACCATAACAACATTTTCTCCATCTCAAGGATTTGGCTATGCTTTTGCCACTTTACCTAATGGTAAAATAATAACAGCAGGTGAGATTTTTGATCCTTTTACAAAAACTACTACCCTTATTAATATACCTTTTAATTCAACCCCATTTTCAGGGAATCTTTTACCGAATGGAAAAGTTATGTTTGGTCCTGGTTATAGTACTCTGGTTACTATTGTAGATCCTGAAAATCTGTCCGCGACAGTAGTAGCAACAGTAGCTGCTCCAGTATCAACAGGTGGAACAACAACTCCGGCTTGGTATGGAGGCATTTTGGCTCCAAATGGGCACGTGTATCATTTACCATTTGGATCTACAAAATTTTTGAAAATTTTGTGCAATTTTAATAATAATTTTAACAATAATGTATTAACAAACCAAATAACCAACAAACCCTGGCTATGATTAAATCATATATAGATTTTTGTAATTATTACATATTTAACGATTCTACACTAAGAATGGTTCATAAAAATCAAACTGTGGAAGGTCAAAATATACCTGTTAACCCTCCACCTAGCTTTGATTATTCAAAATTTGAAAATTGGAGTCAAAAAATACAAAAAGAAGTGTCTGAAGGAAAAGCCGTGATAGTTAAATTAAACGATTGTCCTGAATTTTATGATTCTTATTGGAATTCTGTTTTAGAAAAACAAAAACAACTGATTTACGAAAGCAATTGGACTCAACTTAGGGATGCAAATCTGCCAAATAATTCTGAATGGATTCAATATAGAAAAGATTTATTCGATATTCCGGAAAAATACAAAAATAATCCTTGTGGTGTGGTGTGGCCAGTAAAGCCATCTTAATTATTTTTAAGCAAGGCAACATAAATTCCATTTCGCCAAGCTTCTTTGCTTCTTGGAAGTAGAATTTTTTCATAAATTATCTCAAAACCTGATTCAGCTATTCCTTCCATGGTTCCAAACACCACATCCATGCTGTTAGAGTAGTCATCACAATAATATATAAAATATTCTTTCATGTATTTCTTATAATGTGTAAGAGCCATTTTTTGTGCTTCCCTTGAATGGCAACCATCGTAAAAATACACATCAAATTTTTCATTTAAATGATCCAATATTCCTTTGGAAAAGCTGTCATTATCAACAATAATACTGGGTTTGTTTGCACTCTTTAATTTTTGTAAAAATTCTTCCTTGCCACCATATTCACTCCAATTGTCCACACCCACATAAACATTCGGGGTATTCTTCCACAATCCCGCAATAAACGTTGCACCTTTATAAACACCAACCTCCAAATAATTGCATTTGTATAAACTTGCAAGATTATTGGCCAGATGTTTTGTGGCAGAACAGGTCATGCCATCCACTTTAAGATCAATATATTCTCCGTCTATTTTTGAACTTCCAAAATCAGCGTTTTTCATGCTGTATAGCATGTGTTGCAAAAGATAGTATGGGTGGTTGGTTTCAAATGAAACAGGCACATCATTTCCTTCAATAAGATTTTTGAATCTATCCTTGTTTTCCAAAAGATACTTTGGAAAGGTATCATCCAATTCCACTTTTTCCACAACATAACCGATCCGACCAAACACATCTGTTCCCTCTTTTATAGCATCCGATATGCCTCGCTCAGTATATGCAACTCCCGAATCTCTATATTCGTTGTGAGCAAAACTTTGTATTTTTTTCAAAACATTTTTGGGTCCGCCCATGCTGGTAAAATGCCACCCTGCATCATATATGCGAGGAAGGGTTTGAGATCGAATGTTTCGGTAATGTTGCAAATCTTGATTCTGTTTGTATTGGATAAATTTTAGAGCCACTGTTCCATCATTGTGCAACTGATTAGGAGGAGCAATAACATGATTATGAAACGATCCACTATACATGGTGGAACATAATGTGACAGGAAATTGATCCTCCCTCCTGCTTTTAAGCTTCTCCACAATCTCTTTTCTAGGTATTTCATCCAAATCCGAGAGCAAAAGAATATCTTCCTCATTCAAATTAACAGGTATTTTCTCACTCAAAGCTCGACGATGATCATTTTCAATACTCCAACTATCCGTATGTTTAACACTATCGAAAATTACCAAATCTATTTTATGTAAAAACTTTTCAAATCTTTTGCGATTATTTGAAAAATAAAGAGGTTTGGGTTCGTTGTTGTGTGACATTGTGCTTTCACAAATAACGAATCTGTCAACAACACTATCCAATTCATTCAACCGGATTTCCAGCAGATCCAATTCGTTATTAAAAGTGAATAAATCGTATATTTTCATTTTGTTAATACAAGCAAGCCATTATTTTTAGGTGTGTAGTAGCTTATTTTCCATTGAGGGTTGTCTCTTAAAAATTCCATAATGGCTGGAATCAGACCCAAATCTCGACCATCCTCCCCTCGCTCCCCAAATGTGAACACATCATGAAAAGCCAGATATTTTTTGGCTTTGTTTGCATGCAATTTGAGTTCCTGTTTGAGTTGTGTGTATGTGTGCCAAGTGTCGATGAATAGAAAATCGTATTCATCAATCTGTGTTTGGAGAACATCTTGAACAATATATTCATAATCCAATCCCTCTTTTTTCGCATATTCTTTGTGTTTTTCAAGATCCTGTGAATATTCCTTATCATATGAAACCAATTTTTTAGGCCGAGCATTCAAAAACGTCCATGTTGAAATTCCCTTTCGAACCCCCATTTCACAAATGGTATCACAATTTATTGCATAACGTTCCAATACAGGCAAATGTTCGTGTATATCACTGGGGGTTTTGCAGTTTTTTATGTGATATTCATTTATAGTTTCAGGCACCTTTAATTCAGTTCCTAGGATATTTTTAACCGCATTCACTGTTCTTTCCAATGAGTATATGCTTCGATATGTGTCTTGGATTTTGCTATTATCAATATCCTTACTTTTTTCAAAAGCTTCGGCTATGCTCATATCATCTTTGAAAAGGAAAAGTTCGTCAGGAAGATCCCCAAATCCGATAAGTTCCTTGGTGCTTCGTTCCATATACACAGGAATGCCAGTATCTAATGCTTTGCATACAGCATAACAATTGATTCCTACATTTTTATTGTGAACCAGAAGGGAGGTGTGAGGAAGCAAATCAATATCCCGAGCAAAACCATCAGGTGCCAGTTGGGATCCTACTATTTTCACATCATATCCGTGATGTTTCAGATACATCAATTCTCCAGTTTCTTCAACAATGGCAGGAAGCGACACTATTTGTGTTATATATTTCTTTTCTTTGTGTTTGGTCTGGTGTGGTACCCAATTGGGGCAAAATTGGAATCCAAAAGTTTTAGCATCGGGATGGTTGCAAGTTTTAAGAATATCCAAATTACCAAATGATTTTAATTCTGCTTGCATTTGACAATCCCACCATGTTTTTTCGGCAAAAAGATCGTTAGGAATGATGGATACATATTTGTCATATCCATTCCAATCGTTGCTAAAATTTATATTTTTAAAATCAGTATAAACAATTTCTGGATCAAATGATATGTTTGCAATTACAAATTTGTTTTTTCTTATACCTCCTGGTGGAAATCCTAGTTGTTTAGTCAATTCTTCATTGGCCACATCAACTTGGATACCAAGCTCACGGAATGCCTTCCATAGATACAGAAGACAATCTTGATGGTGATTGAACATCAGGATGCGCATAATTTTTTGTACTGATCACCTGTTACCCATTTGGTTCCCCAGTACATCATATCCAGATACATAATATCTTCGAATTCCTCACTTGATGGTTTTGAACTCACACCTCCATCATGGGTGCAACTGGCTTCCGCCACATACCAAACCTCCCAATTCCTAGTTCGTGCTGTGAAACACCAGTCACTATCTGATCCTATTAGAAATAGATTTTCATCCATAATACCTATTTCATCCACCATTTTACTCCGCACTACGAAACATGCTCCATTTACCCAAGGAACCATTATACTTTGATTACACATGTCCAAAGATACTTTGCCTCCAATATGCTGACCATAGGGATATGCTTGAGTGCAGCCCCCATGAACTATGGTATCTCCATCTGATGCTATTTGCTTAACTCCTGCAATTCCACAACGAGGATGCGTATCCATAAACACTTCAAGATTGCGAAAAAACCCCTCGTGAACATAACAATCACTATTGATTAATAATATATATTCATATTTGTTTCGAAGAGCTTGTATTCCCTTGTTGTATGCTTTGGTAAAACCCAGATTATCCTTGCTATTATCGTGATAAAAAACTTCAACATCTTTCAATAAACTTAAACATTTTTCAGTTTGTTCTGGGTTTTTATACCCAACAACTACCACACCTATTTTCATATGGTTTTCAACCTTTCATCCACTTTATCAATTACATTCTTCCAGTCAAATGCTTTGCTTTGACGGATAATATGCATACTGGGATACCATATGCTTGTTTCCCCTACCATTCCCCATCTCCATTCAGGAAACCATGGAATCATAAGAATGGTAGGCACGTTCATGGCACCTGCCAAATGAGCTTGTAGAGTATCTATGCTTATCACCAAATCCAATCCTTTTATAAATTGAGAAGTTTCATATACAGTTTTAAAATTCTTTACAGGATTGGTTATGCCCAGCTTTTCATGATCATCTTCATATTCATCCTTGATTAGAGAATACCATTCAAATCGATCATTGTTTTTGATGAGATTGCGAAGCAAATCATAATCTTTTTCAAATATTGTGCGATATCTGTTGTATTGGTGGTTGTTGCTACCTGCCCAGCAAATTCCTATTTTTTTCTTTTCACCTTCTAGTTTTTTAGGTTCGATGATCAGATAAGGATCGTCATTTTGCATATCATCATTTGTTAAACCAAGCCGTTGCGGAATGCTCATGATGGGTAACCACACATCAAAATCGGTTGCATCTGTTGCATTTTGAATAATTTGTGTTTTTTGTTTGAGATGTGTCATCACATCATAAATGCGGGGATTGCACCAGTATTTGACATGCTTGAAGTGCTTTTTAAGCAGATGCAACCATCTTGCCGCCATAACATTATCACCCAATCCCTGTTCGGCGGCCACAAGTATGGTTTTGTCTGGCATGGATGTACCATCCCACATGGGTTTTTCCCGTAGAGGTTTTACTGCCCACACACCTTCATTTCTCACTTCATAACTTTTCCACGCTTCGGTATAATTTTTATCAAGAAATGTCATGTATGCCAAATACCATTTTTTACTGAAAAGATCTATTTTAAGATTTTCAAAAGTCTTTTTTGCTTGCAAAACCTGCTTGTTGAAAAGCTGGGCAATGCCCAAAGCAATGTTACAATGATGATTTTCTGGATCAATCTGTTTGCCCCTGTTAACCCACATGATTGCCTCTTCGTTTTTACCCACACTATTACAACTCAAAGCTATCTTCCAATAAAAGGATACCTCTTGAGGAAACATCTTAATCAATTCTATGTATGTTTCATATGCTTTCTCATACTTGGCCACATTGGTGTAAAGTTCTGCCAAAATCATCTGTTCTTGCGGTTCTGTTCCTGTGTAGATGTGATTTTCATAAATTTCCAAAGCTTCTTTGTTTTTGCGTTGAAACTTGTGCAAATTAAAAAGATTGTTATAAAATATTTTTTGTTTTGGATCCAATTCTATAGCTTTTTTATACATCTCCTCTGCTTTTTTGGTTTGTTCATCCTTCTCCAAAGCATTACCCATTGCACTATAACACATGGCTTTGTGTTCGGTTGTTTCATAAAGATCCACACATTTTTGAAAATAATTTAATGCCTTATCAAATTTACCATAAGACATAAATTGCATACCCATATCAAAGTATTTGTCTCGATCCATATCGTTCTATTTAAACACAGCATTTGATATTTCAACTTTTATGTTAAAATAGATCGAATGATTGATGTGCATAGCTTTCTTGCGAGCAACTTGGCCAAGCTAAATTATAACAAATACAATCAAACATACACAGCCTGCTGTCCGATATGCCGAGAAGGTGATTCTTGGTTAAAAAAGAAACGATTCTATTTTTACACAAAAACCAACAGCTGTTATTGTTTCAATTGCGGATATAGTGCAAAATTATTCAAATTGTATTATGATGTCACGGGCAAACCCGCAACCGAATCCAATTTTTTAACACAAATGCCTGAAGAAACTTCGGTAGAAATAGTTTCTGAAATATTGCCCAAAGATAGTGTTAACATTTTCGACACAACTCAAGTCTACAAGAATATAAAAAATCATTATTTCAAACAATGTCTGGAATATGTGACCAGTCGTCGATTGCATTCTGCAATCAATCGCCCCAAAACATTCTGGTTCAGTAGTGTGGATTTTACTCATAAAAACCGACTTGTGATTCCTTTTTATGATGTGGATGAAAAGATAGTTTACTATCAAAGTCGCAAGCTTCCTGGAGATGTTTCCGAAGTACCCAACTATTTGAGTAAAAATGGAGGAGACAGAAGTCTTTTCAACATCAATCAGGTTTCCGAACATCCCTACATATTCATATTTGAAGGTCCCCTAGACGCTTGTTTTTGTAAAAATGGGGTGGCTGTTAGTGGCATCAACAAAAGCAGAAACAACCTAACAGACAAACAGGAGGAACAGCTCAACAACTTTCCAATGCACACCAAGATTTGGGTGTTGGACAATCAGCATCAAGATGAAACAGCTCGAGAAAAAACCAAACAGCTAATCAAAACAGATCAGCAAGTGTTTGTTTGGCCAAGACATCTTCCCTACAAAGATTTTAATGAGATGTGTGTGGATCGAAAAACCAATCAGATCGAGATGGAGTTTATTCTTGCCAACACATTCAAAGGCATGCTGGCTTTGGGCAAAATGATGCGCAAGTGATTATTTTTCGCTCTTGCTGGCGATAAGATAAGCTTTGAGACGCTCACTCAGACCTGAAAGTTCCACACAAACTCGGGCAATCTTTTTGGTTTCGCTTTTGGCGATCTTTTCAAACAGGGTATCACAAGGAGCCACGTGCAATTGGGTTTGTAGCGAGTTGATATCGGGGCTATTGAGATATTGTAGAAACTTGTCGATATTTTTGATCCACGATTGCAACTCAATTGCCTGAGCCGAATTGGTTTGACGAGCCGCCATCTGTTCCCGAGTAACTGCTTTGATGTCGAATTCTTGCGGAGTTGTGTCTTTGTCCAGTTCCGAAGCCATGCTGTTGCGATCATCTGATGCTTCTGCAGTTTCAGGAGTTGGCGGGGCAACATCCACACCTTCCACTTCATCCTGCTCTTTGATCACATTTTTGAAATATTTGGAAAATACTGCCATATTAATATTTACAATTGGGTTAAATAATTTATATATGTTTAATGAAGATACCGAAATGATTTATAACAGGTGGGTAAGCGGTATAGCCTCCAGAGAACTTAAAGGTCAAACACTTACGGTAGATGATTTGGTTAAAAAGTTCAGTCCAGAAGGAGCTTCCATGGCACCCAAAACTCTTCCCTATCCTTTGGATCGGATTTTGGAAAGTTTAGCAGATAACTTTGTAAAATTAAGTGATTGCAAGATGATTTGCGAAATGAGCAAAAATAACCCCTTGATAGGCAGTAAGAAAGAGAAGTTACAACAGCTGGAACAGGTGATTGGCATGATACAAAAAGCACAAAAGATACTTGAAGAAACAATTATCCCTCTAAATAAAATTTTAGAGGGATGAAATGATTTTTAGAACCATAATATTTTTAAGCCTGCCCCTGAGTAGCATGGCACTCCTATTTTCTCTAGGAGTATCTTCTTTTTGGGTATATTCGTGGACACTATTGTTGTCGGTGGGATTGCAGTATGCTTTGGATTTCAGTTTTCAGAAATTTGCCATCATAAGATACGGCGCACAGATCAGACAAAACAATTTGGATATGGAAAAGGAATACAACAAACGAGGAATTGAGTTGAGCTGTCCTTGTGCAGAAAAGCATCGTTCTTTTGTTCCTGTGAATTTGGATTCGGCGGCAGACAACACTTATTTTTGTTCCAAATGTGAAAAAAACATATCTGTTTATGTTAAAATGGGAACTGCTCTCAATACCGAACCTGTGGTTGTGCAATCGTTGGAAGCACTACCTTTAAATTTGAATGAATAGCAACAATCTTCTTTTCCAAATCGCTAAAAGTGTCAACAGCAGTTCGATTGTTCTGCTTTCTGCATCAAAAAATGAAAATTGGATGGAAGATTTTGATCAGGATTTGAGCGAATTCTTTGTTAAAAAGGGTCCTGAATATTATAACTTATATAAAATATTTCGTACAAAAAAGAAAAACTTAAATGATAGCGAACGCATCATTTTGGACATTTTTGATGATCTTTTTCAAGAATATAAGAAATTAAGCATTCAAAAACCCGAGGGAATAGATCGAAAAAGTTTTGTGGTGCATAAAATTTACGAATCGGTCAATGCTGCATTCAGTATAATGAGCGAACTCAAAATAAAACTTGACGTTCCTCTACTTTTCTGTATTTTGGCGGCATATGTTCAACAATACCTCCACGATCAAAACCCTCAACGAAATCAACAATAATAAAACTGTAGTCTTGTATATGGATATTCAGAGCAGATCTGCTCGAATTGAAATGACTGGGGACGAATGGCAAGATATTCATGGTATTGTATCTCGACAAACCAAACACATTGCCAATGAAAAAACCATAGGATTGCGAATGATATTTCTTGGTCGAAAAGCTTTATTAACGGTTAATAAAAAAGAATATAAATGTCTGCAAGAAACAATTTTCACCCACAATCAAAATAAAAATAACAATTCAAAAGAACATGTGTCTATGCAAATGACATTGGGGGGAAGACCTGCTCGGGTTGATATGAGCAAATCCGAATTGGCGAGGTGGATTTGTCTGGTGGAAGCTGTTGATATTATTGAGCAAAAATGTTCAGAATTTGGTACAAATATGTCGGATAATTTTTGGATTCAACCAATAGCTATGCAGAAATATATGGATAGTCGATTTGAAACTATGTTGGATGAAGTGAATCATCACGAATTTGGAATTGATACCAAAATAGCTAATATGAACATCTTAAAAAGAAGGCAAGAAAACGAAAGTGCTAACGAATTGCAGGATGAGGAATTTGAAAATCGTTACTCGTCAGTGTGCACATCATAAGTTCCATATACATTATCGTTGGTTGTTCCGTTGTAATCGAAAACAAATCGTTTGGTTACTTGCTGTGCGCTATTAGCAAGAGTAGCAGGGCGAGGATTTGATGGCACATCCCCGCTTAAAGTTGCAGACAAAGTGCCATATCCTGTATTATCCATCACTTGCAAATTACCCGCCTCATTTGGAAGATTAATCTCTTCCGAATAGTCAAAACGTTTCATTTTCAAAATCCACACATAGTGACCTGCCAAAGCATTTATTTTACTATTATCACTATCCAAACGCTGAGTTATTTCAAAAAGCTTACCATCTCGATCTCCAGGGCGATCATTGCCATATTCCACTAGTTTCACCACATCTCCGCTCCGGGGCTCTTCTCCTGCTCCTATAGCAGTGTAGAAACTGCTGATATGAACCACCGCAGTAAGATAGTCTTGTGCATCAAACCCAAATTTGCTTAAAGTAAGATTATCCTCGTCCAAAGTGATGGCCATAATAATATCCTTGGGAGCTGGCCAATGTGATACAGGATCTTCCCCGTAAATGTTATCCGCACTAAGAGTGCTGTAGGGATTTTGCCAATAACTCATTTTTTGACCAAAAAGATCAATCTGTTCGCGCCAATAGTTTCCCACCACATCCCGTTCACATTCGTTGTTGTTTTTATCAGTAAAACGCAAAGGTCCCGGCGAGTAGTTGAATGGATATACCGATACACAACCAGTTCCCAGATAACGATCAATGCTCATTAGCTCTCCAATACATATATATTATTTTGTTTTCTTATACTTACGGGGGAACGTCCCAACTTGGTGGGTTTGTCCGTCAAATTTATACCATAAAACGCGGCTATTTCCAAGGCTCGAGGTTCACTTAAAACTCTTCGTCCTTTGCTTTTTTTCAACACACCCACCTCTTTGAATTTGTCGGTATTTGTGTGCATAGTGGGAACTGTTTGCACATGTTTTCGCAAGCCTGGATCTCTTATAATATCTTTGCGATGGCGAGGTTGTTTTTTCTTTTTAGTTTTTCCCATGAAGTCGCTCATGAACATTGCACCCAATCCCGAGTTGCTTGTTTGTTCGGTATAAATTTTGTCATAAGATTCAATCTTCAAATCGTTCAATTTGTCCAAATATCCAGAGTTTCTTAGTTTCTTAAAAACAAGATTTTCGATACAAAAATCGAATATTACAGTTTTATCATGCATACATTCTTTTCGAGCTTCTGCAAGTTTGCTACGTATTGTGTTTGCACGATTATGAATTTTTCTAAAAATTATCCGACAATCACTTGTTTTTAGCAATTTTATTAAAGAATCAATTTCATTTTTTATAGATTTAAATTTCTTCTCTACATTTTGTTCGTCAATTATAGGAGGATTGTATGTGGGTTTTTGTATCCATTTGTGATTTAACAAACTATATGTGGGTTTGCTGGGATATGCTTTAACAGAAATGTCTTCCACATATATCTCAACTGGGTGATTGCGAATGAGAATGTCATGGTTGAGATTCCATTTGTATTTTTCATTTTCAAAAAACCTTTTTACTATTTCACTATCCGCCTTTACTTTGCTAAAATCCAATCTCAAGTGCAAATCCAAATCGCTTTTCTTTGTATAGGTGTAATTGGTTAAAGAACCTGTCAATTCAATATCTTTTAAAGGAGCATTTGTTTTCAAATTTCTATAAAAATCCAAAGCCAAATTTACAAGTTTGTCTGCTACTGAAGAATCTAGAATAAAATTATCCCAAAATTTCTTATTTAAGATTTCATGATATTCAAACGCCATATATCTATTTAGTCAAAAAAAAACCCCCGTCAGTTAAACGGGGGTTTCTTTTAATTTTTTATTATCAGTTGGCTTGAAACAGGTTTTGATCACCTTTTCCACCACCCTTGATCACACCACCAACCACGTTGGCTTTTCCTTTGGTGCTGGTGGCTGCTCCACCTTTGACACCACTGCCAACCAAGGCGTGACCCCGTTCACCTTCGGTTCCAACTTTATCAGTCACTTTGGAATCACCACCCTTGCCAGCTTTGGCAAGACTGGATGCGGTGCTATCAACTTTGTTGCTGCCTGAAGAAACCTTGCTCAGTTCCAATCCCTTTTTGGCATTGACTAGAGCATGTCCCAAATCTTCTGCTTCCACTTCTTCTGTCGCAAATTCTTCATTATCTTCATTATCTTCACTAGAATATTCCATATCTTCGTCAGAATGTTCCATATCTTCATCAGAAGCTGCTTCATCAGGAATAAGATCCAAGCTTTGGAGCTTCTGTAGAAGTTCAATTGCTTTGGCAAGATGCTCGCGAGGAGTCAGTTCTTGATCAGCCCCAGCAGCCATCGGCGCTAGGTCGGTTGCGGCTTCTGGGTTGGGTGTAATGCCCAATTCAACATCATCTTCGGACATTACAGCTTCGTATAGTTTATCAAAGTTATTCATATTATTTATTTACCACTTTCCTTTGTATTTTTTTTAGTTTTATTAATATAACTAAAAAATTCTTCAATAGTTTCAGTGTGGCCATTAACTGCTGCCACCGTGAGAAGATTTACGAAATTATTCTTTCCCCAGAGAGTCTTGTATTCACAAAGACGCAAATAGGCTTCATCTTTGTTTTGTTTTACCAATTCTCCGACAATAAGTTCCACATTTTTGCTGTTTATAACAGCCTCATTTGCACTACTATATTTGCAAGGCTCGTAGTGATTGTCTTTTTGAAATTTTTTCACTTTGGGATCAATAGGTTCGGCGAGTTGTTTGAGATCGGGACCGCTATCTTTATGTGCAAAATCTTGTAATTTGGGATCCAAAACAATCTTTTTGTTTGTTACCAGCTCAAAAGGTTCTCCCCCTTTTCCGGGTTTGGTGCCAAATTTGGCTTTGGGATCTGATAATTTTTTGCTTTTCTTGGCTTCATTAAGCACAGAAGCTTCTTGATCAGCAACTTCCAGAAGCATTTTATGATAAACTGCTCCTATATCCAATAGTGTATTTGCGTTACTTTTAGGCATACCGTACTTCTTCATATATTTACTCTTTTGGTTCATACATTAAGTATTTATATCTTATGAAAGCAAATGATAGATATTTGGGAAATAAAAATTTGCCCACTCCTCAAGCAGAGTTTGAATATACACCTGCAATGATAAAAGAGATGGGCAAGTGTAAAAATAATATTTTACATTTTGCGGAAAATTATTTCTTCATTGTTAATTTGGATGTGGGACGCATACAAATCAAACTGCATCTTTATCAAAAGAGAATTCTAAGAAGTTTGCGAGACAATCGTTTTGTTTGTCTTCTATCCAGTCGTCAAGCAGGCAAAACAACTGTGATGACCATTTATTGTTTGTGGTTGGCTTGTTTTCAAAACGATCAAAGAATTCTTCTTGTTGCTAATAAAGAGGAAACTGCTAAAGAAATATTTTCCCGAGTTAGACTTGCTTATGAAAATCTTCCCAATTTTCTAAAACCTGGAGTAACAGAATATGGCAAAACAGCCATGGGATTGGCAAATGGCAGTCGAATCAGCATAAGCACCACCTCTTCTGATGCAGGTCGAGGCAGTTCAGTCAATTGCCTAATTATTGACGAGTTGGCTCACATCGACAACAGCATGGTGGAAATGTTCTGGTCTGCTGTATATCCCATCATTTCCTCATCAAAACGCAGTAAGATTTTTGTTGCCAGCACTCCGAATGGAACAGGCAATTTGTTTTATCAGCTTTATACTGACGGAGAGCAGGGAATTAACAATTGGAAAACTGAACGAGTGGATTGGTGGGAAGTGCCCGGGCGAGATGACAAGTGGAAAGAAAATACAATAAAAAGTTTGGGCAACCGAGAACTTTTTGATCAGGAATTTGGAAATGAGTTCCTACAGGAGGGAGAATCTGCGTTGGATGGAGACACTTATGAAAAATACAAGAGTGGATGCAGTGATCCTTTATTTGTGTTTGAAGAGGGAAAATATAAAATATGGGAACAGCCTCATAAAAATGGAGTATATGTGGCAGGAGTAGATGTGGCAGAAGGTGTGGGTCAAGCTAGTAGCGTGGTGCAGATATTCGATTTGGCCGATCTTTCCAGCATACGGCAAGTGGCGGTTTTTCGAGACAATTCAATTACTCCTTATAACTTTACCACCAAATTATTGGAAATACTCAACCAATGGGGCAATCCTCCTTTGCTAATCGAACGCAACAATTGCGGAGCACAAGTGGCAGATACTCTTTTTGAAAATTACAACTATGATCCTATGATCAGTTACGCTCAAGGCAAATCTATGGAAAAGCCTGGAATTTTCACAAACACAAACACCAAATATCAAGCAGTAATCAATATGCGCTATTGGATCAATGAAATGCGATCCATCGTCTTTCGAGATTTGACAACTCTAAATGAGTTGAAAACATTTGTGCGATATCCTAATGGAACATGGGCGGGACGAAAAGGAAATAATATATTTGACGATTGTGTGATGAGTATGGCCATGGCACTTTTGATACTATCCGATTCCATTGTGGAAAAGTATTACGAAGTTACTGGAAGGGACAGCAACAATCGTCCCAGTAGCATCATTCCTTTTAAGAAAAACGAAGGAGGGGGTTTCAGGTTTTCTGGAAAAGATGAAAACTTACCCAATATGCCCATCCTATTTTCAACAAAAGACATGGATGAAAAGGACGCAGAAATGGATTATTATAGCCAAGAAGGATGGAAACTTCTTTAAATACTAATATGTCTCTTTTATACAATCAGGCGATGCTCAACAAAACACGTCGTGATAAATTCATCATGGTTGTTACTCCTCCTGAAATTCTCCGACCTATTGTAAATCAATACGAACGTAACAATTCTAACGTAAATTTGGACTCTTTTCAGTTTTCAGTATATGGTGTGGTAGTTCCCACCATCAGCATTCCCGAGGTGGAAACCAAATATGCAGGACAAGTTTTGAAAGTGTCTAGTCACGCTCGACCTTCCTATGGAAATGTATCAGTTAATTTTACAGTGGACAATTTGTTCAATAATTACTGGTTTGTATATTCTTGGCTTAAAATTCTAAATGATGATAAAATAAGCATACCCAATGCCAAACAGGACAATATGGATCCCAAATTAAACGAATATGGAACAACCATAACCGTCTATGGCTTAGATGAATACAATAATAATAAAATAAAATTCGAATATACTGGAGCGATACCTGTTGAATTGGGGGGTATCAACTACAATTATAGAGATAGTAGTGAAGCAGAAAGCACATTCACTTTCAGTTTCTTTCAATTTCAAGCAACTCTAGTATAAATAAACCAAAAAAAATCATTAAAAATTATAAATAATTTATATGCCTAAGCGTACAATTCAAAGTCCTGGTGTTGAAATCAACGAAATCGATCTTTCATTACGTCCTCAAATCAACGTTCCCACAACGATGTTGATTCCAGGATTTTCTCCTCAAGGTCCTATTGATGAGATAATCCAACCCACCACCTTGAGTGAATTTGAATCAATTTACGGAAAACCCACAAATGCCGCAGAACGTTATTTTTATCATACCGTAAAGGCCGCTTTTCAAAGCCAGACCGAAGTGTTGGTGAGTCGCATGTCATATGGTAGCGGAAGTGGTGCAGGATTTACCGATTCGTTTTCTGCTCTCGTATATCCTGTCACAAGCTACAATGGTTCGTATCAAACCGATCAGGGAATCGTGGCTGCAACAGGTGGTGTGGGTCTTTCTGGAGCCAATACATATTTCTTGGGTCAGCCCACACAGATTCAATTGAATTCTACTGAATATCAAAGCATTCTGAATGGTTCCGCTTTCACCAGTTGGAAAAATTCTCCCACACAATTCAGCTTCACCAGTACTGGGGGAACAAAACTCACACAATTGGCAAATGCTGGATTGATTATTCTCAATAAAGCACAAACAAGCATAAACAACAAGTTTGAAGGATACTATGTTGGAACAATTGACAACACCAATCTCAATCCTGCAACACAATTTGATGGAATTAATCGAGTCAATAGTATCGATTCTCGTGCAGAATCCACTTACAACTTCCTACAAGTTCCTTCCACAAGGTTGAATTTCCCTCTCAGTGCAACCCAATTTGGTACGGGAAACAGCATCAGTGAGATCATGGAAAACATTCCCCCATTTGACATCAGTACCCGTCAATTTGATGATACTCTTGTTGTGGGATTGTTCAAACTGCGTCAAAGTGTGTTCGCACCAGATGTTATCAGTTTGGATTATATTCTTTCGGAAAGTTATGTGGGATCTCTAGATTATTGGAGACAAATCAATAGTGAAAATGGAGGCGCACCCATAACATTCTTTTTGGGAACGAGAGAAGACGATAGTCCCAACATGTCGGTTCTAATCAATCCGTTTATAACAAACAGAAACACTCAAACTTGGTTGAATAGTGCAGGCAATCCCAACAAAAAGGTTCGGATGCTAATACCCAATCTTGCAAATCCTTTAGATTCTAACGGATTTGTGGACACAGAAACAACTTATGAAACCCGAGTGGGTGCACCCAGTGCTGTTGTTGCGGGAATGCTAACCAATGGCATACTCCGACGGTCAGATGCTCTCTATCCCTTCGGCTCATTTGACAGCACTGTTACCAGCACCAAGTTAATCGGAAGCGTTCCCACCAAATTGGAACGGGTGTTTTCTCTATTGGAAAATCCCGATCTTTACAATCTAAGTTTGACCCTTGAAGCAGGGCTGGGAACCATCTTTGCTGCATCTACATACAATAAAGATATTTTGAGTGGAGCAGATGTGTTTGATGACACAATTCCTCTTGATATGAGTGGATTTTACAGAACCAATAATGAAGCTTTGGATGGATATGCTCTGGCAATTCGAGAAAACTATAATACAATAGCTAGTATATTCACCAACTTTGCACAAAATATTCGCAAAGACCACTTGTTTATTGCCGATCCTCTTCGCAACATCTTTGTACAAGGAGAGAATAGCAAGGTTATCGATGATGAAAGTAAAAATTTCAATCAACACATCTATTGGCCTTTGCGTCATCTCTATTCGTTGCTAAACACCAGCTATGCTTGCACCTATGCCACCTGCCCCAAGGTATATGATGATGGATTGGAACGGCAAACATGGGTTCCTTTCTCAGGATTTGCAGGCGCAGCAATGGCAAATACTGACGATAACTTCCAACCTTGGTATGCTCCTGCAGGATTTACACGAGGTGTTCTACTTGGTGTGAATGATCTTGCTGTCTATCCCACCCAAAAACACAGGGATCAGCTCTACAAGATCAATCTAAATCCTGTAGCATTTTTCCCTGCAGAAGGATTTGTTATCTTTGGTCAGAAAACTCTTCTAAAGAAGCCCAGCGCATTTGATCGTATCAATGTGCGCCGATTGTTTCTGTATCTAGAAGTTGCCACAAGAAATACTGTCAAATTCTTCCTGTTCGATCCAAACACATTGTTTACTCGAACACAAGTAATCAACGTTCTAACACCAATATTCGAATTGGCAAAGAATACCCAAGGTGTTTACGACTACCTTATAATCTGTGACGAAAGGAATAATACCCCTGACGTGATCGATCAAAATGAGCTGGTTGTAGACATCTATATCAAGCCTGTGAGAGCCGCCGAGTTCATCTTGGTCAACTTCTACGCAACTAGAACAGGTCAAGACTTCCAAGAGTTGGTGTCGTAATTCACGACTAGACGTTAATCTGTCAAAATATAACTTGCAAGTACCACAAATACTTGCAAGTTGTATTTCATATCCGATCAAAGCTTAAAAAATTATATAAAAAATAATCTGTTTACCAAAACGGATAATTTAGAGTCTGGGATTGCGGTAATATGGTATTTTTAAAAGTATACACTAAATAAGACTGTGATCAAAGTTATCAAAGTGTACCAAGAACAATCATACGATCCTTCCGCATTCATTACCCTTGCTTTGGAGTGCAGTGCTCAATTCAAATTGTTTCATTGGAAAACTTCTAGTTTTGCTCAACACGAAGCTTTCGATATAATAGGTAAAGAAACTGCAAAATTGTTTGACCGATTAGTGGAAACTCTATTGGGCCGTTATCGCAATTGTCCACATGTGCCTGTAACATTGCAACTTGTACCCTATTCCGAGGAGAATATTTTACAAAAAATTAACCAGTATCTGGACGTTTTAACAGGAAAAAATGGATCAATTTTGAATCCTCAAGACAAGGATGTGCAAAATATTGTAGAAGAAATCGTTGCAAGTGTAAATAAATTGAAGTATTTGTTAACTTTAGAATAAATAATATATATGGCCGATACCCAACAAACAATTCAAAGCTTTTACAGAGTAGTAACCGAACGGGATTTCTCTCGTAAATTTAACTTCCGTGTTATCAACATCAATCCAGGAGATTCCAGCAGTCAAGTATATAATGAGGATGATCTTGTTTATGTTCGAACAGCTTCTCTTCCTGCTCGGGAAATCACTGAAGTAACCGTTCCTTTTATGGGATTGGATTTTCATATTCCTGGTAGTGCAAAATATCCTGGTTCAGAATCTTATGCGATGGAATTTTATTGCGATCAAAAGAGCAATCTTCGTCAAAAGTTTGAAGATTGGACTAGAGATGTGTTTGATGACATCACCAGCACAGGTAATTATTTTGCAGCCAAACAAACTTCTGTTATAGATTTGGTGCAACTTGATAACCAATTGAATCGCACAAGCCAATATCAATTGGTTGGAGTATCTCCCCGCAACGTGGGACCTCTGGAATATGATATGACCAATGGGGGTGAATTTGTAACATTTACCGTAACTGTCGCCTATCAATATTTCCGCAGAACCTTCCAAAGTTAATATACTCGTCTAAATATTACCGGAGGATATTAGTATTAATAACCCGGTAACAGACGCAATTCGTGGATTGCAAAGCAATGTTCGTGGCTTGGCCAATGGACAGAATCCTCTATTTGCCCCTCAGTTAACCAGTCTTTACGGTTTTAACATACCAGGAGTTCCTCTTGTTAGTGCACAAGAGTACTTTTTGGTTCAAATGGAAAGCTGGTTTAGTTCAATTCCCCTGAATAGCCAATGGGTAGTTTTGATTGATCCGTATCCAAAGGCAATATCAACAGATATTATTCAAAATCTCGAATACGTTGGAGGAGATAAAAAAGGATGGGACGTGTCTCAACCCAAGGGAATTCTTACAAGCTATTTTTATCAGAAGGTTATGGGGTGTCTTTTCGCACAGGGAGTGAATATTCCCAATGAAAAATATGAAGTTCAAAATCTAACAATCAAAAATAATCGAGGATTTGTTCCTGGTCTTATTGCTGGAGAAAGAACTGGTTATACTGGATTGCCTCTTGTGATAGAATTCCGAGAAACCAATACATCTTTTATGGATATGGTGATTCGTCCGTGGCTCATATTGGCAAGTCACTATGGTTTTGTTGCTCGTCCAGGGGGTGAGAATGACATACGCAACATAAAATCAACAATTACCATCATGCAGTACACTCGTTCATTCCAAAGAATAAGCCAAATACCTCGAAAAGTATGGACTTTTTATAATTGTGTACCCACAGGATTGAGTGATCAGAGCTTGAGCTATTCACCCGATAGTGAATATGAAAAATATCAAACATTTTGGACATACACAAACTACACAGTACATTCCAATCTGTACCTAGCTCTTCCCAACATCATTAATCGAATCAGTAATGGTACAGTTCCCAACATATCACCTTTTCAGAATGGTAATAGCCTAACCACTTCCAATCTTCCTAGTAATCCATTAGGTTTCTTCTAATTATGAAAAAATTTCTTTGCAAGGTACTCATACCTTCCACTGGAAAACATGTATATTTCCAAGAAATAGACTTTTCCACGAGCAAAACCATCAGCAAGTATATAAAAAACAATGATGTCTTGGGGTTTTCCCGATGTTTAGAAGATGTTGTAAAAACAAATGCACAAGAAAAGATAAAATATAATAATTTGGACATGTTGGCAATTTTATGTCAGCTTCGATCCTATTGTTATGGAGATGTTATAACATTAACAGGGAGAAATGAAAAGGAACAGCCTGTTTCCTGCAAGCATTACATTAATCGCATTTTAAATTTCACTTCGGATATAAAAGAATGTCAAACAGAAACCTTTTGCACAAAAAATATAGAACTTTGCGTGGATATTCCTTATAATTTGATTTCCGATGCAACATTTGATGTGATATCTCGCAACATTCAGTATCTAAAAGTGGACAATGAGCAGATAAATTTCGAAAATATTAAAAATATTGAAAAGGAACAGCTTCTAGGAGTGTTGGATGCATCCTTTTCAGGCAAAATATTAAAATATAATCAAAAAATAATAAAGATTTTGGAAAAAATTACACTATTTGAAGAAATGGACATTAAAGATTTTAAAAATATAACATTAAACCCTTATAATGAGAGCATTGCACACTATCTCCTAACCATTTTCAACTATGATTTGATGAATTTGTATGAATTGGAATACATTTTGATAAGAAGACTTAGGTTTTCTCTTGCCGATCTGCAAAACATGACAATTAATGAGGCAGAATTGCATCTCAATCTGTATAAAAAGGAATTACAGACAATGGAAGATATGCAAAAAAAGAATAACACTTGAAAACAATACAACTTGAGTAACTAATTCTATGGCAGAACTCAATTTGGATAAAGTTTTAGGAAAATTAAAAGAATACTCAAATTCTGATAAAATTGATTGTTTGGTTTTGAGTAAAAAGGAAAACAAATCATTCACATCTCTTACAGCCAAACAGCAAAAAGATCTGATTGAAGCGGCTGCATCTGGATCCAAGGCAGCATTTCTTTATCCCAAAGCGATAAACACAATCCTATTGGAAAATTGTGAAGATAGAAGCTTATTGGTTAGTGATCGTGCTCTTATCGTATTGGCTTTGCGAGTACATTCGTTTGGTTCTCTTCAGAAAATAGAAAAAAATGGCGAATTTATTGAAATAAATCTGCAAAAAATATTGGACAATTACGATAAAGATATTGATATAAAATATACAGAAACATTTTCACAAGGACCGATAAGCATAAACTGCAGTGTTCCCACCATCGAGCACGAAAATAAAGTTTTGGATTCTTATCTCAAATATCGTTCTGCAGAATTTGAAAATGACTCTAAAATACACAAATTGCTCAGTGAAATCTATATACTGGAAATAGCCAAGTACATTACCAGTATAGAAATAACAGAAAAGGAGCCAATTGTGTTGGATCTGAAAACACAAACGGTTAGCCAAAACATCAAAACAGTGGAAAGCCTTACAGCTTCATTGGTTCAGAAGATTTTGGGATTTATTGCAAATATCAAGAATTTGGAAAATAATATCACCCAACAGAAGGTGGGTGAGCAAATCGTTGATCTGAACCTAGATACTTCTTTCTTCTCTAACGTCTAAAAAGATATTTTTTATTAAATATTTTAGATGACCAATGATGAGAGCATTAACCTGCTATCTTCGCTTTCCCAAGCAATAGACAAATTGGCATCTTTTGAGAAAAAAGATGCTAAAGGTAATACCATATCTACCGATGACGGAGATGTGAAATCCACACTCTCCACGAATGAAAAAAACCGATGGGCAACCATTTCAAAAATCCTAGCTAAAACATTCAAAGATGTGCTTTTCCCCAAGGGAGAAGAAAAGGTGGGACGACCAGAATTTCGAACAAAAGACAAGATAACCAAAGATGTGGCAATGCCTCCAATTTTTGAAAAGTTAAAAGAGAATAAATTTTTAAAATATCTTTTGGGTGCATTAGCATTACTGGCAGGAATTATTGCAGGGTTTATTGCTGAGATAGCAAATTTATTTAGAAGATTAAAACTTTTTATACGAGAAACAAAATTAGGAAAGCTTCTTGAAGGTATTTTCAAAGAATTAAAGTTAAAATTTTTAGAACTTTTAAAACCTATACGTGAAACAAAATTTGTAAAATTTATTGAAGATGCTTTAAAAGAAAAGGTTATTAAACCTATAGCTAATTTTTTTGAAACAATAGGACGTGTTTTTAAAATAATTGAAGGCGGAAAAGGACCATTACTCATTCTTAAAAAATTCCCAACATTATTCAAGTTTTTTGAAGAATTTATTCGAAGTTTTTTTAAGATCATGGAATTAGGGATAAAAATAGGAAGAGGAATCGGAAAGTTCGTACCATATCTCAATATTATTCTGGCTGTTTTTGAAGTTGGTTATGGATTGTATCAAGCTTTCACAGATTCAAAACTAGCAGACAAATCATTTCTTCAAAAGATTATAACAGGATTTACGCAAGGATTATTAAACTTTTTTGACTTCTTTGAAATTTTTGGATTGGATTTGTTTAAGTTTGAAACTATCCGAGATAGAATTGAAGCCATATTCAAACCATTTCGGGAAGGAAAATGGTTGGAAGGATTGTTACAAATAGGAAATCAACTTTCATCTGTAATCATTTCTATATTTGGAAAGATAGCTGGCTGGATTATAGGTTGGTTTGATAAAGATTTGGGTGAAAAAATAATGGCATTTTTTGATAGATTTGATTTAGTGAAATTTTACGAAGCTATTTCAAAAAGAATAGCAAACATTTTTGAACCGATAATGATTCTTTTCAATTATATAGGAGAAAAAATCAGTCCGTACATAACTACAATATTAAATCTTTTGGGGGGTCCTGTTATGTGGGCATTCGAACTTCTTAAGAAAACGTTTGAATATATTGCTCCTTTAATGAAAAAAATAGGTTCTTTGGCATCTAAATTTTTTAGTTATATAAAGAACTTTTTTATTATGATTTTCGATAGTATAAAATCTTTAGCTGACAAAATATCCAAGATTCCTTTCATGAAAAAAGTAGGGGAGGAATTAAAAGCCATAGCATCAGAATCACAAGTAACAGAAATGCCAACACCAGTAACTGCCATAAAAACAGAAAATATAGTAACTGGAAAACAATCTAGTTCTCCATTTGAAAATATTGTTGATTCGGAAAAAACATTTGATATGAGTAGTTTTAACCCCGAATCCACATTTGATTCAAATACTTTTTCCGATTTTGGAAGCAGTTTGGATGAACTAGGTCAGCAAAATAAAATTACAAATAGAATCAATGTGGATCAGTTGCGCGAGTTTAAAACATTAAATCAAAAATTTGATACTCTTATTGCTCAACTATTGAATAGCAGGAATGTCATAAACAATGTGGTTACACAAACATCTTCCAACAGCTTCCCACAAGCCACATCTGTGGCAGATATGAGGAATTCACACCGCTAAAAAAGGAATA
>Ga0181358_1000042_pt1 | contig 48716 bp, 50 predicted proteins | sample Fa13VDMM110SD_FD_130096 | JGI IMG/M metagenome (GOLD analysis project Ga0181358, IMG submission 130096) | Freshwater viral communities from Lake Michigan, USA - Fa13.VD.MM110.S.D | ecosystem: Environmental > Aquatic > Freshwater > Lake | place: USA: Michigan | collected 2013-09-24 | reverse complement strand
TCCCCACTTAGAGAATTTATTTATTCAGAAGATGTAGCTAGGTTGGTAGAAATACTACTAGAAACTTATACGGACGCGTCTCCTGTGATCCTATCAACTTCCAATGAAATCTCTATTAAGGACCTAGTTTATCTAATAGCGGACATATATGACTACAAGGGTAAGATCATATGGGATACCAATAAACCAGAAGGACAATATAGGAAACCAAGTGACAATTCAGTGATAAGATCATTAGCACCAGATTTTAAATTTACCCCTATAGAAGAGGGTTTAAGAAAATCTATAGAATGGTTTATTGAAAATTACGAAAAATCAAGAAAATGAAAAGAGCTTTAATAACAGGAATTAATGGACAGGATGGTTCTTATCTAGCAGAATTTCTCCTAGATAAAGGTTATGAGGTATTTGGAACGGTAAAAAGAAATTCGGTATCAGAAACTCAAACCACAAGAATAGATTCAGTGTATTCCAAAATAAAAGATAATCTTATTTACGCAGATCTTAATGATTTATCTTCATTGATTCATGCATTAAAAATATCAGATCCCCACGAGGTTTATAATTTGGCAGCTCAGAGTCACGTTAGAATATCGTTTGACCAACCTTTATACACTGCTCAAACCACAGGAATTGGGGTTTTAAACGTGTTAGAAGCTATAAGAATACACAATCCAAAAATTAAAATGTACCAAGCTTCTTCATCCGAGATGTTTGGTAATAATATAGATGATGATGGGTACCAGAGGGAAACTACTCCAATGAGTCCGGTTTCTCCGTACGGGTGTGCGAAAGTATTTGGGTATAATATATGTAAAAATTATAGAAACTCTTATGGACTTTTTGTTTCTAATGGCGTTCTATTTAACCACGAATCCCCTAGAAGAGGAACTAATTTTGTTACTAATAAAGTCTGTAAAGAAGCAGTGAGAATAAAATTGGGTCTCACCGATAAGCTTTATCTAGGAAATTTGGATGCTACAAGAGATTGGGGACATGCGAAAGATTACGTGGAAGCTATGTGGATGATTCTTCAGAAAGAAAACCCAGACGATTACGTTTGCTCTACCGGGGTATCCCATTCTGTAAAAGATCTAGTAGAATATGTTTTTGGTAAATTAGGTCTGGATTGGAAACAATACGTTCTCCAGGATTCAAAATTTCTAAGACCCGAAGAATTAGTTGATCTGAAGGGGGATTGCGCAAAATTAAAATCCCATACCCAATGGTCTCCAAAGTATACCTTTGAAACTATGCTAGATGAAATGGTGGAATTCTGGGTAAATGAATTCTCTAAATAAATCAATTAATAATATTTTTATTACGGATATATAAAATGCTAGAAAGTGTTTTATATGCAAAAAAAATCAGTCCTAAATTTTAGGCAATTTAGTGGTATTTTTGAAGATGATGAAGCTCCTGCAGAGGGGGTTCAGATGAAATCTATTGATGTAGTGATGAATATATTTTTCCAGATATATGGGGTAATAGTTACTAGAATAAATCAATATAAAGATGCAGTAGCAGATTATCAGGCAATATCAAATTCAGAAAATGACAAAAGAGGAGAACTTATGGTTCAAACCATAAATAAAATATCCGATCTTGTCGTTAAGAGAACACCAGAGCTTAAAAGTTCTATGGATGAATATAAAAAATCCATGGAGTTTTTAAAACAAGCTTATGATAAAATATTAGCAGAAGACAAAGGGCAATTACTTAATATAAAGAAGAAAATAAAAGATATGATTATTTCATATCTTGATAATCTGGTATCGAACGTAAAAAACACGGAAATTCCTGAGTTAGAAAAGAAAAACGAATCTTTGGAATATATTGGAGATTTACTTCTAGAAAAAGATCTATATCAAAAAGAAAGAATAAGGATAATAAAAAGGCTAATTCCTTTACGTGCTAAGACAGCAGAACTTTCTACAAAGTCCATATTTGCAGAAATGAAATCTGCAGCCAAATCTGCACTTAAAAAATATGACGATATAATAAAAACCCTCCAAGATGATTCTGGATTTGAAAAGAAGAAAAGAACAGAGAGAGCAGAAGAGGTACAAAATTCTAGATTTGCAGTCATATCGATAGAAAATGAATTGAATGATACTCTTTCTAAGATAGCTATAAAATACGGGGTAGCTAAAGAAATAGATGATATTTTAAAAAAATCATTGGCTTCTTTAAGTTCTGCAAATACTTCACTAGAAGAGGTAGAAAAAAAGCAGTCTTTAGAAGCAGAAAAAACTAAGATAGAAGATTCAGAATCTGAAACGAAAGAGGACCCTAAAAAATCAATAGAATCATACGGTTGGAAATCCCTAAAAGACGGAGAAGATAAACAGGTATATTACAAAAAGGAAGATTGGGATGATGCAAAAAGTGCAGATAAACAAAAAGAACAAATTGCGATAGGTAAAATAGTTAAGGGAAGTGTAGATGATACCAAGAAAGAACTTAAAATATACAACGAAGCATCAAAGAAAACTTTTACGAAATCTATTTCTGATGTGATTGATAAAGCAGAGGGTGATAAAAATTCTACTGTTAAGATTAAGGAGGGGGAAGGGGAAAAGAAAGAAGAAAATAAAGAATATAAAGAAATAAAAGAGGGAGATAAAGATCCCGAATCTGTAAAATCAGTAAAGAAAAAACTGAATTTAGTTCTTCCTGAAGCAGAATCACTTGAAGATACAGGGAATTATGATAAAAAGCTAAAAAAATCTTTAGTAACAACTATACGGCTTATGAAATCTATAGGAATTTTAGATTCTAGTTATAAAGAAGATACATCTAAGATAACTCTGGATTTTCAGAAAAAATTAGACGAATATATAAAAGAGGTAGAACAGATTAGAAAAGATTTACCAAAATAATAAGAAATGGAGATAAGTAATTTTTCTGAGTTTTTATTGGAGAAAAAAAAGGATAAATCCGGATCGGATGATTCCAAGGAGAATAGTAAGGACCCTATAATTTGGAAACCCGGAAGTGGTCCTTGGTTTCTTGAATATTATAGTCAGATAAAAAGTGAGAAAGACCAAGTAAATATAATAAAAGTAACAGAGGACGTTCTATTAAAATTAGCAAAAGAAGGGTTTAGTATGATAGATTCATCTCTTAAATGGGAAAAGCTATACCAATTTGCTAAATACTGTTTAAAGGGAGAAAAATTCGATTATCCCCCTTTTGTTAAGGATAAGAAAGAAAAAGGATCTAAAACTAAACCTGGTCTATTATCAGAAATTTTAGAAATAGACGTACCTAAAGCTGGAACTATCGATAAAATTCTAAGCAATGATGTAAAAAATGACGACTTAGCTGACTATATCGGTGGGATTTACGGCGGGATTAAGGGATTCATTGAATCGAAAAAAGCTACGGGAGAAGTTAAAATTTTATTTGGAGATAAAATCCCCGAAGGGTTTGATGATTTAGGAGTTATTTCTTTGTTAGCAGGTTTGTACCAGCCAAAAAATGTGGATGAAGGAAAACCCATATTCATAACAGAATCTACGCCCGAGAAATTAAAAACCCCCGGGGGATGGAACGGGACGACAGTAACAGACGAAGGAAAAAAGAAAGCGGGGGATTGGCCAGAGGGATGGAATATACCTATAGATCCTTTAAGGCTTAGAACTATAATGAAAAATTCTGAAATGTGTCTTAGAACTTCGTCCGCCTGTATTAAAGAAATTAGTTTACTATTTTCGAGTGCAGAGGAATCAGATGCTATAGTTAAGACAGCAGAAGATACTATTGGAACAATAAAGACTGCAAGAGAAACATTATTCGGTCCAGGAGAAGAAAAAACAGGTACAATGTATACATTTTGGGAGGCTTGGGGAGCTACAGGCGCCGATAAAATTAAATTAATAACGAGAGATACAGGCGCCCAAAAAGGATTTACAATTAAGATGCACAATGATTTTATTGGAAATATTGGATTGGGAAAAAATCAAATACAGGAAGCAAAAGATTTGGTTGATTCAGGGGAAATGTCAATGGCAGAATATTTTAAAAATGTAGAAGCATATACAGAAGATAAAGACGATAAAAAGGTAACAGTAGGAGAAGGACTTAGAAAAGTCATGTATGAAGAAATAAAAGACGGGATATCAGATTTACAAGCTGCAATAGAAAATTATGCTACTGCATCAGGGGAAAAAAATGCTTTAGATCAATACCTAAAAGTCTATAATGAATTTATAAACAAAGCTAAATCCAATTACACTATAACTGGAAAGGACACCGATAAAAAAATAGAAGTAAAAAAATAAGAAGAATAATGCCTAGATCTTTACTTGAAATATTATTAGAAAAAAAAGACCCTAAAAAATCTCTTCCCTATCCAACGCAGGGGCAATTTAATGCTGAATTGAAAAATTTGGATGAAATATGTACTAGAACTTTAATTGAGACATTTGGGACAGAAGGTTTTGGTGGGGTTAATACATTTGGGGCGATTAGGAAAAGTCTAAAAGATTGTCAAGCTATTTTAAGAAAATATAAAGAAGAATACCAGGATTACCCATGGGAGGATCCAACTGTACAAGCAGAGTTATTAAAACAAAAAAAAATAATAATGGGGGACGATCCAGAAAAGACTGGAGGTCTTTTATTGGATCTACAAGAAGCTAGAATAGAATCTCTAGGGGAAGAGGACTCGTATAGAATAGCTAATACATATTTCGAAACTGCAGAATCTCTAAGAGTAACAGGAACCCAAAGGATACTTAAGATTGCATCTATGAGGGATAAAGAAATAAAAGTAGGTAGGGCTAGGGCAAATACAGACCTCACGGAGAACAACGAGATCAATAGTAAAAAATATGATATAACTGCCAAGAAGATCGGGGCAGAAGATTCTGACAGACCCAAAGATATGTCAGATGATGATTGGAAAAAACGGAAAAAAGAGATAGAGGAGGATAACAAAAAAAGAAAGGAGGAAGTAGCTAGATTAAGGATGGGAATATTCTATTATCTAGGAATGATTGTAGGGGAAACACAAAAAGATATTAAAGAAAAATGGGGTGGAGGAGAAGATGGGGAAGAGGATCCGACCGATGTCCAAAGAGGATACCGAAAAGAACTTCTAGTAAAAGCTATGCCTTTTATAGAAAGAGTAACGCAACAAGATTTTAATGAAAAAGATCCATTAGCGGATAAAAAATATATGAATTTTGTTATGATATTAGCATCTTATAGTCCAGGATATAAAAACTACAAGCCAGATCCTAAGGACCAAGTGGTAGAGGTGAAAATAACGGATGAGCAAAAAGCGGTCATAGGAACAGAAATGGAGAACCGTAAAGCAAAAATAAAAGCCCTTATCGATGAAATAATAGGCAGAAATTCTGGGGCGGGAATACAAAAAATTGTCAAGGAAGAAATGGAAAAAGCCCAAGCAGAATTAGATTCAGTAGATGCTAAAACTGCTTGCGATATTAATTCTCAAAGAAAATTATCAAATGCTAAAGCAGAACTTGACAAGAAAGTTAATGATAACAAGGGGATATTAGACCCTAAGGATATAGAAGACCTGGGTAAAGTAGCAGATATAATAGACACGATTTTTGGCTATTGTAATAATCAAGAATACACCAAAGGAGAGAAAAAATAGAGGGGTCCGAAACTTTTTATCAAAAAACCAACTAAGATAATTATCTAATTACCCGGGGATGATCTTATATCTAAGAGAGTCTAATACCCAAAACGCAAACTTCGTATTATATGACAAGAGGAGATTTTCTAATGTCGTACTGACCTAGATTCCATGTCATCCAAACCCCATTCTCTTTAAAGTAAACTTTGGCCATTAGAAACCCAAGTTCTGAAATATATAAAGCCTGTATCTCTCCGTCTCCATGAGGAGTGCTAACAGGCACTGATGTTTCCTGTACAGTATGGTGTTTGATTTTATCCATTTTTATTTGGTTGTCTTTTTACCCTCACACTTAAGATCACCATAGGCATCACAAGGAGAAGTCTTAGCAGACTTACATGATGAGAGCATGATTACAATTAAAGTCTGAATAAGGAGCACTCCCAGAAAATAAAATGGATTCATTGGATCTGAATTTTTCATATATTTCTTATTTTATCTTATGTATCAAAAGAGACGGAACATAATTCTACTCCTCCCCAGATGAATCAATAGTTTTCTCCATTATCCAATCGTATAAGATCTTGCCCCAAGCTCCAAGTTGCCAACCTGCGATGCCATACATGATCAATCGAGGTAGAGAATTTACCAGAACAATAAGCACAATAATCATAAGCAGGAAAGTGATGAATCTATGAAATGTGATACCTGAATTTGACATGGCTAAGATTTACTCTGTTATACAGAAATAGTTGTGAATGTTCCGATTATAGCTCTTACCTCAGAGAGTCTGAGGTTTTAATACTTTACTATCCGATTGGTGTTCCGCTTGAACTCATATATCTGATATCTCCAACATAAATAAGATCTACTGGTTTGATTCGAAGAGTACTACCTTTACCAGCGTATCTTTTGCCATCAGCTAACCACTCTTTAAGAACAAGTAAATCTTCTGCTCTATACATTGCAGTGTAAAACTCTTCTTTTTCCCCTACTGATCCACTGCCTTGTGCATGCTCGTATCCATAACAAGTAGTTCCAAAAATATCTTCATACTCTTTTAGAGTAATTTCAACTTCGCCTCTTTCTCTTTCAGATTTTGTTAAAGATTTAACGGCTATTGAAATATTACTTGGATTAAACTGACAAACAACTTTCTCTACGTTGCCAGTTTCTTTATACTTAGAACCAATAAAATTTTTAGACCAAAAGTTCTTTGCTTCTCTATAAATGCTTGGTGCAAATATAGCTCCAAAAACTCCAGCGATAAGAGCCAAACCAAATCCTTCGTTAGTTAATTGATAATTTTTAAATTCCTCTATGTTTTTCATTTTTTAATAATCTTTTTTATTATATATTAAAATAAAGAATAAAATGTTTATTTTTCTCTATATTTTCTTTCTCCCCTAGTTCAACATCCTATCCAAATACATGTAAATGTATTTTCTATATCTTTTAATTGTTTTCTCGTCGCAGATTCTTTTATTCCTTTGGCTTCTAAATCTTCCCTAAATTTGCAAAGTTCTATGTACCATTCAGGGTATTTATTTTTTACATAATTTTCTCTAGACAATGATCCGGATACTCTTGCATTTATGTTTATAAATTCTTGATATTCCATTTGACCTATTTTACATATATATCTTTCTTTACACACACTTTCCCGGAATATTTCTGAATGGGATAAAAAAGAAACTAAAAGACATAAATTTACTATAACATATAAAATTAATATATGGCAAAATCTCAAATCGCACAATCAAATAAGCCTTTTTCTTTTTTAGACTTGGACAAAGAGTTATCTAAAATAGAAGGGTTTGAATTAGGTTCCTTACTAGCTAACAATTCATTTAGCGAAGTTGATGAATGGATACCAACGGGTAATTATCTACTTAATGCACAGATCTCTGGATCTCTTTTTGGGGGAATCCCTAATACTAGATCTTTTGGACTTATGGGAGATCCAGGAACTGGAAAATCTTTTGTATGCCTTAATGTTGTTAGGGAAGCTCAAAAGAAAGGTTATGATGTTGTCTATTGTGATACCGAGGGAGCTATTGATAAAACAGGAGCTTTAAAATTTGGTATTGATGCAAATAGATTACGATATCAACCAATAAAAACTGTTTCCCAGTTTCAAACTTTTGTTGCTAATCTAGTTGATATGGTAAACAAAGCTAGAGCTAAAGGCGAATCCCCTAAAATTCTTTTAATACTAGATTCTTTAGGAATGCTTTCTACCGATAAAGAATTAGCTGATGCCATGAGAGGACACAATGCAGCAGATATGGGTGCAAAAGCAAAAGAACTTCGAAAGCTATTTAGAGTTATTACTCTTGATCTTACTGCAGCAAAAATTCCTTTAATTTGTACTAATCACGTTTATACAGGGGGAGGATTTATGCCAACCAAAGAAAGTTCCGGAGGTGATGGACCTATTTTTGCCATGTCAGTGATATCTTTCTTGTCTAAAGCTCAGTTAAAAGAGGGATCAAGTACTACCAAAACCGGTATCGTTGTAACTTCGAACCTAAAGAAAAGCCGATTTACCGTACCCGAACCCGTTAAATTCCATATATCTTTTGCTAACGGTATGAACCCTTATGTAGGGCTACAAGATTATGTTACTTGGGATGCCTGCGGAGTAGAAAGGGGTAAATTAGAAGAAGTTAAAGGACCAGATGGAAAAAAAGAAATTAAATTTACTGCCAATGCTTCTTCTACAAGATGGGCAGTAAAACATTTAGGCAAAACCGTTACCACTTCGGAATTATTTACAGCTAAAGTGTTTACCCCGGAGGTATTAGAGCAATTAGACGATAAAGTAATTAAAAGCAAATTCCATCTTCCAGAGCTTATGGATTATACCGATATTGTAAATTCAATAGACATAGAAACAGAAGACGATTCGGATGAATAGAAATAGAATTAAATTAAAATACGTTTTAAACCTTTGGAAATCACTACCGGGATACCCAACTAAAGAAGATGCTCTTTATGAGATAAAATCTTTTTTAGTTAGGGATTCCAGACCTGGCGAATTTTCTCACCAAACGCTAAATGCAGTTTTTGGACCTAAATGGGAAAAAGGAGAATACGGAAGATTGGTAAATGAATTGATTGAAGAAGGTCTGATAGAGGAAACTAAAAAGGCATCTGCGTCTAAAAAGTGGTATAAACTAAAAAACTAATTTCTTTTAATGGAGCTTTCTCATTCGGAAAATATATTGCTAAGGTACATAATAGAAAATCCTGTCTATTTAGAAACTTGTCTACCCTCTTATTTCAATAATGATTCTTTAAGTGAGATAATGATAGTATTTTCTGATTTCTGGGTTAAATACCACGAAATACCGAAATGCGAACAGATAATAGAATCCTTTAAGATTCAGGGAAAGACAGATAATGTTTCTCCAGATGAGATTAGATCTTTATTTAATATAGATCTAAGAAAATACGAAGATGTTTGGTTGAAAGAAACCACCGAATTTTTTATAGAATATAAAACATTAACTAAATCTGCAGTAGACGGACTTAAGTATATTCAATCAAGCCCTGTAGATTCAGAGAACATTAGAGGGGTTATTGATAATTTCAAAAGAATAATCCTAGAAAGAAATAATATAGATTTTAATTTTGACGAGGGACTAGATTTTTTCAATCCTGATAGTCATAAACAATTATCGCATAGAACTTTTTCAAGCGGATTTCCTTTTATAGATACTGTATTAGGTGGAGGATTTTCAGCCAAAGCTTTATATGTTTTTATGGGTATGCCTAAAGTAGGTAAATCCCTTTGGTTGGGTAATCTTGCCATTCAAGGAATGAAAAAAGGGCATAATGTTGCTATCATATCTTTAGAGATGGGAGATAGAAAATATGCAAAAAGAGTAGGATCTAATCTTTTAAATATACCTATTTCCGAATACAATCAGATATCTAACGACGAAGAGCTAATGAAAAAGAAGCTTAATAATGTTGCTTATGATAATTTTAGTGTACCCGGTCAATTCCTAATAAAAGAATTTCCAACCTCCCAGGCTTCTACTAATGACATAGAAAACTACCTTAAAAAAGTGGAAGAGACAAGGGGAATTAAATTCAAAATAATCGTAATTGATTATATTAATATTATGAAGAATTGGAGAAATCCAAATTCCGAGAATACGTATATGAAAATTAAACAGATTGCAGAGGATTTAAGGGGAATGGCAGTTAGAAATGAATGGGCAATAATAACAGCAACCCAAACAAAACAAGGAGATTTTGATGCCTCTGATCTTTCTATAAACTCTGCAGCAGAATCATCAGGTCTTGTTGCGACTGTAGATGGAATGTTTGGTATTATACAAGATCCTATAATGTATTCCAATGGGGAATATAAATTAAAACTATTGGCTAATAGGGAAGATGGGTATAAAAATTCTCATAAAATTTTTAATGTAGATTACAAATACATGAGAATTATAGAGGATATATCTAGACCTATGCACACAGAATAAAAAATATGAGCGAAGAAAAAATAGAAGCACCCCAGCCCCAGAAGGTCTTAGGTGATAAAATCTTGGGAGCACACAATAATCCTACTAAAGATTATGAATATGTTGATAGCTACGAGGTAGATTCGGATAACTCATATTTAGACCAATATTATGACGAAGAAGATCATAATCATAGAATAAGATTGGAAGAACTAATTTATAGTGCATTTCAAGAATCTAGATGGTTTCCATTAAATTATAAAAAGAAAATACCAAAAGATCTAGTTCCCTATGTGTTTGAAGAAGTTCTAGAAAAATTAGAAGAGACCGAATATTCTTTTTCTGAAAAATTTGTATCTATATGCGACTATATAGGGGTTAGCTACATAAAAGCTTATGAAATAATTCCTATAAAATACAAGGAAATGGTCATAAATGAACTTGAAACTAAGTTCCATATTCTATCTAAAAAGAAGATAAAAAGACTCTTTTAATATGAAATACCCTATAATTAAAAATCTAAACGGGAAGAGAGTGTGGTTCATAACGGATACCCATTTAGGTATTCGTAACAGCTCTAATGAATGGCAATCCATTATGAGAGAATATTTCTTCGATTGGTTTTTTCCTTTAGTTAGGAAAAATTATAGACCAGGAGATGTTCTTATTCATTGTGGCGATTTCTATGATTCACGTCAAAGTATAAACCTAAAAGTTCTAAATCTAGGCGTTGAAGTGGTAGAAGAAATGTCTAATATTTTTAAAGATGGAGTTTATTTTATAGTTGGTAATCACGATATATTTGGTAAAATGTCAAATACCGTAAATTCCTTGAAATCTATAAAATGGATACCCGGCATAACAATATTAGAAGATCCACATACTTTAATACTGGGGGATAAGAAATTCTTTATGATGCCATGGAGAAAAGATCACAAGGAGGAAGAAGAAACTTTGGATTTTGCAAAGCCCCATGATTATCTTTGCTGTCATGCAGACATTAGGGGATTAAGTTTTAGCCGATATGTAAAAGTAGAGACTGGAACAGAAATTAAAAAATTCTCTAAATTCACTAGAGTTTATTCCGGTCATATACATTATGCACAGGAAGTAGGTAATATTAGAATGCTAGGATCTCCATATGAACTGACTAGATCAGATATGGGAAATCCTAAAGGAATACTTCTTTTGGATCTAGAAAAAAACGAAGAGAAATTTTTCTCTAATGATTTTTCTCCAAGATTTAAAAAATACATTTTCGATCAGATACTAGAAAAAACTATAGATGAATTAGAATTAGAATTTAAAAATAATTTTATAGACATAATGATAGACCCTATTATGTCTTTAAAAGCTCCTTTAAGTATATTAACTGATTCTATACAAAGCCAAAGATCCGTAAATTTTCACCCTTACGATCCTAATCAAGCAAATAATTTAACCCAACAGATATTAGATACCGAGGGAAGAATATTTAACGTTATGGATTTCATAGATGAATATGTTAAAGGAATGGATACCGATGATTTAACCAAAGGCAGAATCCTTTCAAGCTTACAGAAATTACATAATTTAGTTGCCGAACAGGACCAAAACCCTATAAGATAATGAAAATATTGAAAATAGAATGGAAGAATTTTTCTTCTTATGGTAATAAAAAACAATCTCTATCTTTTACAGAAGCAAATGGGCTTTTTCAAATTATAGGGGAAAATGGAGCTGGTAAGTCTTCTATATCTCAGGTAATTACTTTTGGACTTTATGGTAAAATAGAAGGTAAAAAATTATCTGATATACCAAATAGAATAAATGGGCATGCTGAAGTTACTATAGAATTTGAAGCTAACGGTAATATAATTAAAGTGGAAAGAGGGTTAGAACCTTCTTACCTTAATCTTTCTTTAAACGGAGTTCTTTATGATCAGGCAGGATCTAGGAATGTACAAGACTACTTGACTGAAGACCTCATAGGCATCCCGTATTACGTGTTTAATAACACTATATCCCTTTCGATAAATGATTTTAAGTCTTTCATCAAAATGAGCCCACAGGACAAGAGAGCTATAGTAGACAAGATATTTGGATTCCAAATTTTAAATAGAATGCGGGATACATTAAAAGAAGAATCTAAAAAAATAAAAGATCGTCTTGATGTTATATCAGGAAATCTAGAATCTATGAATAATTCCATAGCAAAATCCAATAAAGAAATGGATTCTCTTTTAACAGAAATAGAAGAGGAAGCAAAGCAAGAGATAAATAATCTCAATGAGGAATTAAATAAATTTAAAACCCTTCATGGCATACACAGCAAACACATAGAGGATTTTAAAAAAGATGAATCCGATTTTTATTCTATTCTTAAAGAATCAAATCAAACCCTAGTTGAAAATAAATCAGCATATCAAGATCTTTCTAGAAGACTTAAATTATATGAGTTAGATAAATGTCCAACATGCGAGAGTTCTTTAGATACAGAATTTCATAAGTGTGCTAAAGATTCTTTTACCGAAGAAAGAGAAAAATATTTTACTAAAATAAAAGAATTAGAAATTACCCTTTCGGACCTTAAATCTACTGAAAACGAAATTAAAACTCGAAAAAATGATCTTATTTCTAAAGGTGCAAAAATAGAAACGCGAATATCCACTGTCATAAGGGACCTTAAAAAAATAGAGAACAAAGATAGTGATAAGCAAATCCATGCTTTAAAAAGAATTATAGAAAATATGGAAGGTGATAGAGAAAATCTATCTGATGAATCTTTTAAAACCGAAGAAAAAAATAATTGGTTAAGGTTATTAGATGATATTCTAGGGGAAAGAGGGGTTAAACAAATGGCAGTTAAAACCATATTACCTTCTTTGAACTCTGAAATATTTGATCTCATGAGGGAAATGCATTTGGATTATCAAATTATTTTTGATGAGGAATTTAAAGCTTCCCTTTATCATATGGGTATCGAAATTCCTATCCAAACCCTTAGCACGGGAGAAATGAAAAAAATAGATTTTGTTGTCCTAATTTCTATCATGAAATTGATGAAATTAAAATTTAGTTCTATAAATCTCCTTTTTCTTGATGAATTATTCAGTTCAGTAGATCCAGATGGAGTCCATTCTATCTTAAAAATACTCCAAAAAAGTTCTAGAGATATGGGTCTTAATATATTTGTTATAAACCATGCTCCAATGCCTCATGAAATATTCGATTGGAAATTAGAGGTTGCCAAAACAAATAATTTTTCTTCTATTCTTTTGGATAAATTCTAATTTTTATTTTTCTGATATATATGAAAAAGAATAGAATTGAGATCCAGACAAACCCCACAGACAAGTAAAGAATTAAGTTCCCGGCAAAAGCAAGATCAGATTGCAAAGGAAAATAGTAATGTCGTAGGTCTTAATAAAATTCCGGTAAATCTATTTGAAGAAAATAGCAGCGGTCAGGGATTACTAGGGACGGGTTTACTAAAAGAAAGACCAAAGGTACCTATACCTTTTACAGATAAAACAAATCCCCAAGGAAAACCAGTTCTTCAAGAGGTTTCTAAATTTTCTTATTTCTTTGTTAAATTCGATAGCCCAAATGGGGTTGGTTTTGCTTCCGTAATTAAAAATTTCGTAGTAATCAATACACTAAGCCCAATGAGTACCGTGGATTTTTCACAAATGTCAGGGTATTCGATTTCTAACATTTCTTCTCTAACATTAGAAATTTACAAAACTGGAACTTTTATACATCCTACCTATGTGAATTCGGCGGGAAATCCCCTATCGGCAAGATATTCTGAGATCTCTGTACTAAAACAAAGAACACCAGGAAGATTAGACGATACCCCTATAGGGTATCCAGATTTCGATTCAACCCCTAATGGGGTAACTTCTAAAAGGGGACCAATTGCTTCTGCACCTTATACTAATTTTACAAGTGCAACTGGGTTAACTTCTTCTGTTACCATAGTACCAGGAGGAACAGTAGGATTTAAAGACACTAGTCCTTTTCTTCCTTTCAATGCTGGTCCTACTGGGTGGAATTGGAATTTTGGAGCAACTGCTTCACCGACAGGAAGTATTTTACAGAACCCAATAATTACATATGGGGTAACCGGAATATATTCAGTGACACTAACAGCTTCCAATTCTACCGGATCTACAAGTTTCACAAGAACTAACTTTATAAATGTAACTTTTTAAATTATGTCAGGATTTTTAGAAAAATATAACATGGATGATGTTTTCTTAAGGGGTTTAATAGTTGCTCTATTAAATTCTCTTAATGATAGACTTAAATATATTCAAGTTAATGACCAACAAGAAATACTAGAGGTTTACGTACCTTTTTATTTTTCTCTAACGGGGGATGAACCTTTCCTGCAGGATAGCTTTTTAGAATATGTCAATTGTAAAACCGACGAAATACACGCAGAGGGAAATTATGATATAATTCCTAGGGGAGTTGTTACGTTCCAAGGAGTAGATTTAGATACTGGAGGGTTAACTAACAAATTTACAAGAATGAATTATGCAGTGGAAGATAAAACTGGGCAGATGAAAACTTTTTCTTCTTTTACTAATTCTATTCCTTTAAATGTTCCTATTAACGTAGCAATGAAAACTGATACCCTTATAGATGCTTTTAAGCTATTCCAGAGTGCAGTTACTATATTCTATAAGACTTTTACTTTTAGCTTTGAATATGAAGGATTTAGAATTCCTGTTCAAGTTGGGTTTCCGGAATCCTACGAGATAACAAAATCTACGGAATTTACTTTTCAGAGTAACCCTCCTTTTATAGACTTTAATTTTTCTTTAGCTTTAGAAACTTATTTTCCTGAAAAAGACCTTTCTACCGAAAGATTCAAAGGTAATCTTATGCAAAGTGGGATTAGAATGAATCTAAAAACAGGAGGGACCTCAGGACCTAACAATAAAGAATTACTTTAATTTTTTAGATATATAAGAAAAAATTGCAATGGCTTTTAGAGTACAGATAAGAAGAGATACTAGTTTAAATTGGGGAACCAATGATCCTATTCTGCTTGATGGCGAATTTGGATATGAAACAGATACTGGTAGATACAAGATAGGTAATGGTATAGATGTTTGGTCTAATCTAATTTATTCTTTAATAGGTGTAACCGGGCCGACCGGTGGAACTGGAGCTACAGGAGCTACAGGATCTACTGGTCCTACCGGATCTACTGGACCAACCGGACCTACTGGACCAACGGGATCTATTAATATAGTTTCTGTACCCGGAGCGACTTCTTCTCCTGGAAATACTGGGGATTTTGCTTTTAGCGGACCTGATATGTATGTACGCACTGGAAACTTTTGGTATAAATTCACAGGATTACCTTTTGTATAAATTCACAGGATTACCTTTTTAAATAATCGAAACTAATTTTTTGTATCCTCTATAATATATAAAAAATTATGCCAGAAGAAATTAAAATAAACGAAGAGTTATTTTCAGAAATTGAAAAATTAAAAAATGAATTGACTGAAAATGTTATCAAAATAGGAAGATTAAGAATCGAGATTTCATTATATGAAAAAGATCTACACCTTATGAATCTACAATTAGAAAATCTTTGCGGGGATGCAGAAAAAATTAGATCTGTTGAAATGGACCTTAAGAAAAAATTAGATACAGAATATGGTCCTTGTCAATACAATTTTGAAACTGGAACTGTAATAAAATTATAAACCAAAAACCCTTCTGTTCCGCTTCGGATATATAATAATAAATAGCGGACATGAATTTTTACCCCCAGGATAAATTTCCAAAAAAAGGAACCCCAGTGTATAACGGGAATGGAGAACAATATGACTTATCTGATCCAAGATATGCTTATCAGGATGGGCTTCAGAATACACAAAAAAATAAAGATAGTTCTACCGACAATTTATATTCCACTATAGATTCAGCTTTAGCAAGGGCTAAACAAATAGGATGTGAGGGATATCATCAGGTAACTGAAAATGGAAATTCTTACTATAAACCATGTTCTACCTCAAACGAGTACGATTTAAGGATAGAGCAATTAGATAGCTCCCTTAATTTTACTTATATTGGAAACTATAGGGTTCTTACATGGGATACTCCTTTTGAAAGAGCTTCTTCGTATAATGGGTGGATAATAAACACTTTAAATAGTAGCAATAACGGTACAGCATTAGATTCAGAAGATATTTCTATAGAATTTAGGTATTCAATTGATGGTAAAACTTTTTCTCTTTGGGAGAATGTAGGAACAGCTTTAAACGGAATAACCAATAATTTTTCTGAGATTTACGAAGTCCCTTTGGACCCCAATAATAAATTCTATCCAGAATTTAGATTTACCTCCATATTAAAAAATCCAGATGGAACTTTTATAGAGATACCGGATTCACCTATGGATTCTAATATAGTTATAACCGATTTTGAATTAGATATAACTTATGCAGATCCTACGGAATTGCCTATTGTATACCCTTCACCATTATGTTCGAATGAGATCTCAAAAAGACCTATAATATTTTCGGATTGTAAATTTACTTTTAAACCTTATAATATAAACAAAGCTGTTAATCTTTATAACGATTTAAGTTATATGGTTAATAATATATTTGGGTTCGAGATAAATTATTATTCAGTACAGCCGCAAGCAAGGGGGAGAGATGTTTCTCTTAGAGAATATACTATATTTGACGTGGTTGACGAGAAATGTGTTAAAGTTATGGTTCCGGGAAATCAATTTCCCGATAATAAAATAAACTTTGACCCTTTTGGACTTCAATTTGACGAACCTTTTGAAATCCATATAGACAAAAGGTATTTCGAACAAAATTTTGGAAACGGATCACAACCTAGAAAAAGAGATATAATTTATTTTCCTTTAACGAATAGAATATATGAAATAAACTCTATGTATTTATTTAGAGATTTTATGTATTCCCCTGTTTACTTTAAAATAGAATTAAAAAAATATCAGCCAAAAAGCAATACATATTTCCAAGATCCTGCTTACAAAGAAGAATTGGAAGGAATATCTTTAACTACAGAATCTCTTTTCGGAGAAGAAATATCCGCAGAAGAGAAAAAGATAGCAAAACCTCAACAATACGGAATCATAAATACTTTATCCCAGGATCCGGTAAGATCCTACATATATAAAGATCTAGCAATCGTAGGATATGACCTGAATAATAACTGGACAATAGTTTTCAATCATTATTATGATCTATCTTCAGCTTTCAATTATGTTCCTGAATTTACTACCGAGGTGGGAAGCTACAGAAATGCTATAAGGTATAAGGAATTACCTAAATTGTCTTCGGGCGAAGAATTTTCGTATACATGTTGGTTCTCTATGAGGAATGTTTATAATGCTCAAAGTCTTTCTAAAAATTCTTATCCGGTAAGAAATTTAACTTTATCCTCTAGCACTTCTAGTACCCTTACTTTTTCTTCTTCCCCTAGCAAGCATGGACTTTCTGCATGGACGGCTTATTCCGATAATCCAGAAGGGTATGTTGCTATATCAGGAGACGAAACACATACTGGTGGATATAAAGTTCTTAGTGTTATAGACGATTACACTTTTACTATAGAAAATAAATCTATTAATTTTTCTCAAGTTCCTATAATTTGGAAAATGCAAAAAGCACAAAGCAGAAACCTTCTTGATGGCTTATATGAAATTGAATCCGTTACATACGGGATAAGAATAGATATAGTGCATTCGGGTGTAGTAGATGATAAAGGAGTAAATTTTTTAAATATAGGAAGTTTTATAATAAGAATAAACGATGAGGAATTTAATTCAACCCTTCAATTTATTCCTACTTATTCCGAATGGTACGGATTAGTATTTAATTTATCCAATAAGTACAAACAGATATCTATAAATGGCTGGGCTATATCTTTTAATCCACAGGATACATTAGGACAATCTTCTAATCTAACCTCTGTTCATGAAGATTTAAGAAGCTTTATTTCTGATTTTATATTTGATGCCCCTACTAGCCTACAACCTAATTATTTAGCACATTCAGATACATACTTTGAACTTGGAAACACTGGGGGTATAGTCATAGAGCCCCAGCTAAATTACATTGCAGGTCAATCTATTACAGTATACAAGACGGCTAGTAACTATCAAATTTCTAATATTACCTCATATAATTCGGCAACGGGATCATTAGCTTTTGATTCGCCTAACACTATAGTTGGGTCTACCGGGTCTACCGGGTCTAGTTGGATAGTAAATCTAACAGAAGATCCTTTCTACGGAACAGATAATAATACTTATAAGATATGGACAGGTCCAATTTATCTTAGCAATGTAAGATTATTTAAGAATATGATAGATATAGATGTACAATCTACTGTATTAAATCAAAATATAGTTAGGGATGAACAAAATTCACGTATAATTGATAACTGTAAACCTCTTTTAGGACTTCCTAAATTTGCAAGAAATAGATAATATATGCCAAGAAGAAAACCGAAGCCAGAAAAAATTATAGAGGAAAGAATGAAAGAAAGTTTGGACTCTATCATAATGGAGGAATCTTTGGATAGTGTTATAGATTCTAATAGTCTAGATCTTCCAAGGTTAAAGACCACTGATTTGATGAATTATAACGAGGAAAAATCTACAGCTTTTACAGAAGCTAAGACTTTATTAGATTCATTAACAAATTTTTACGTAGATCCAGATAAAATGGGGGGAGCAGATCACCTCGAGCATAAGAAGAAAATGGATGCCGTAAATCTTTCTGCTATGATGTTTCAGTTAAAATCTGCTCAACATGCAATAACTAAAATATTAGAAGAAATAGAATTAGGAAATACCCACCCTAGACTTTTTGAAGTACTAGGTCAGCTTCAGTCCCAAATCATGCAGATGCCTAAAGATTACCAGAATTATATGGAAAGAATGGAACAGGGGTATAAAAGACTAAGAAATGAAATAGATCAAAAAAATCACAATAACGGAATATCAATGGAAAAATCTGGCGAAGGGGATCTTTATGTTCCTTCAGCTAGTTCAGTTTCCGAAAACGGAACTATTAAAAGTAGGGGAACAAAAAATATGATGGAAGGTCTGAGAGAACTTCTAGGACCTGAAATTCAAGACGTGAAAGCTTTAGAAATCGACGAGGAAAAAATAAAACAAATGGATCCCGGAACCATTGTTAATGCAAGATATAAAAAAATAATAGATGTCGATAGGATAGAATCTGATGATGTAAAAAAAGATGATACCTACGAATTAGATGACGATATGTTTTCTTAAATTTTTATATGATAGAAAATAAAAAAATAGGGGAAACCCAGGAAGAAAGTAATTATTGGTCCACCGAAAGAGTAAATGAGCTATTAAGAAAAGCTGACGAAGAAGGGCTTGACTTTAAAAGTGTTGATAATCCATTTCATGATAATAACCCAGAGCTAAAAAGATCTAATGTTCTTTTTGAATACACCAAAGAAGAAACATTAGAAATAAAAAAATGTGCTGAGGACGTTACGTATTTTTCCAAGTATTGTCAAGTAATGACAGATACTGGTTTGAATTATATAAAACTTAGGGAATACCAAATCTCTGTTCTTAAGGAATACCAGAATAACAGGATGAATATATTTTTAGCTCCTAGACAGGTTGGTAAATCTATTACTTCATCGATAATTTTAGTTTGGTATTTACTTTTCAACCATGATAAAAATGCGATGATATTAGCTAACGTTGGGGATACTGCGGAAGAGCTAATGGATAAAATAAAACATATAATTAAAGGATTACCTTTTTTCCTTAAACCCGGAATGAATGTAAATAATGTCATGTCAATGAAATTTGATAATGGCTGCAGGATCTTAGCTAAAACTACTACCAAAACAACAGGTATTGGTTTTACTATTCACTTTCTATATATGGATGAGTTTGCCCATATTAATCCTAATTTTATTGAGGCTTTCTTTAGATCTACATATCCTACGGTTTCTTCTTCTAATGTTTCTAGAATTATAATAACTTCTACCCCCAACGGGATGAATAAGTTTTATGAGATCTATCAATTAGCTTTAGAAGGTAAAAATAGTTTTAATCCGATTAGGGTGGACTGGTGGCAAGTACCGGGAAGGGACGAAGCTTGGAGACAAACCGAGATGGCAAATCTAGGAAGCGAAGAATTATTCAACCAAGAATATGGTAATCAGTTTTTAAGCTCTTCCACATTACTTCTAGGGTCTAATGAATTAAAAAAAATTAAAAATAATGAATCCGAATACGAATGGGCAGAAATCGAATGCCTTCATGATACTGATATCAATTATGAAAATCTAACATGGCATCCAAAATTTAATATAGATAATGCAGACGAAGAAGGTAAAAGATATGTTTTCTCTATAGATCTTAGTGAAGGTAACAAAGGAGATTATACAGTATTAAATATATTTAAATTAACCCCTTTACCTAAATCAATTATTGAAAAAATTGATGATTTTGAAGACGAATCTGATTTTTTTGGTCTTATACAAATTGGGTTATTCAGAGAAAATAATATAAATCTTGATGATTTTACAAAAATAGTTATTAATTTAATTCTTAAAGTATTTAATGCAGATAGAGTTAAAATAGCATTAGAGATGAATTATAAGGGAGATATGTTTTACGAAAAGCTAATATCTAAAGATGATTTTTATGATGAAATGTTTCTTTTCACAAAGCACACAGAAAATGCCAGATTAGCTAAACCCGGAATAAAATATAACGAAAAGATAAAAATGAAATACTGTGAATTATTAAGGTCGCTCGTTAGAAAAGACCGAATAATTATAACAGAAAAAAAACATACAATTTTAGAAATGTTTACCTTTGGCTTAAATTCTAGAGGAACATATTCTGCACAAAGCGGACATGATGATGTTGCTATGACCTTAGTTAATTTATCTGGACTTTTTGACGGATATGATTTTGGACAAATGGTAGGAGAATTATTTGATGAGCTCGAAGATAGTGATTATAAAAGTATGATAATAAATAAAATAGAGGGGATGAATCCCCCTGAATTTGACTCAGAAGGAAATTCAAAAAATATTTATATAACAAAAGAAGGTAAAAGTTATAAGGATTTTAGCGCTTTAATTTGATTTCTAAATTTTTCCGAGGAAATTGAAATCAAATACGATATATACACTGACTAAAAATATATTATTATAATGGCAAGTAAGATTAAAATAGACTACTCTCAGTTTAAAGCTTCTGGAGTTTATACGTTGGAGTTTGACGCTTCCCAAAATGTTATACTAACATCTCAAACAATTCGTCTAGTTGTAGGATTCTCTAATATTGGTCCTTTCAATACTCCGGTTTATATACCGGATGCTACGACAATGATTGCTATATTTGGAGATATAGATAGATCCTTAGAAAATAAGGGATCTTTCTTTCACAGATCGGTTTTCACTTGTTTGAGTCAAGGGCCTGTTTTTGCGTTAAATCTTCTTAGATTAAATGACGACGAATCTAGTGCATCACCAGATGAAGTTACATACAAAGCTTTTTCTTTGGATACAGAACAATATAACGGGGTAATTACCTCAAAGTTATATTCTTCATATTACAATAAAGAAAGATTCTTTTTCCCGGATCCTGAATATTTCTTAGCTACATTAAGTGTGGCGGATCAAGGTAAATTATTTAATTTAACTAATTTAGGAAAAAGTCCGGTAAGTATAATTACTAGAAAATCTACGGATTCAGTATTTCCTTTATTAGGGTTTAATATTTTTGCAGCAGATTGGTATGGAATAAATAATGTTCCTTCCTTTATGCATCCTTATGATTATATTTCAGATTATTTTATTGATGTAATTGCAGTATCAGGGGATTGGACTAATTATCAAGCTTTATCAGTAGACCCTAAATGGAGTTCTTACTTTACCAATAATGGATTCATAAAAAGCCAAATAGATAATTTCTTATCTAATCAAGATGTAAATATAGTAACTTCGGTTACTGGATGTATCATACCTGATTTCGTAGATTTAAACGGAAATAATCAATACATACAAACTTTAGTAAATCAAAATACTCCTTCTACAGGTTTATTCTGCGCTATTGACGAACAAGCATTTGATGATATTTGTAACAGCCCATATAAAATAGATTTAGTAGGTAATCATTTAATAGATGAACTTTCAGGAGATAGAGATCTTGCAACCCCTAGAATTAAATTTCTAAGTTATGATCAAGTCCTAGTAGCAGATTACCTTTACACACAAAATGTAATAGGAGTTACCGGAGCAGGTCCTTTCTTTACCCCAGCAACAGGGGCAACAGTTTTTACTACAGGAGCTAAAGTTGGTACATTATTTACTTTAAACCCAGGAGTTACCGGTGCAACTGCAGGTATTATTAATCAGTCTTTTGCTGCTTATAATTCTACTTTATTCGAGGGAGGATTACATTATCTTCAAACATCAGGAACTACAGGAGCAACCGGAGGTATATCCACAGCTGCCCAAAAAACCTTGTTAAAAGAATTTTTAACGGTAACAAGTTCAAGCGATCAGAAATTCATATTAGGAGTAGTACAAGGAATCGCAGGCCTAACCGGAGCATTAATTAATCAATATCAAGAAGGAGATTTAGTTAAACTTAAAGTTACGGGAACTACCGAAGTAGGAAGCGAATTGAGAATATTATTTAGCCATCCTTTAGATATAGCTTCATATAGAGCCCAAGGTATAGTGGTAAGTCCAACATATAATTTAGCCCCTTATAATACAGGAGCTTCTGGAAGTAATAGACCTTTCTACACATCTGCTTATCAATTTGGTAATTCAGATTATCTAGATATAGAAAGTGTTTCTACCCCTAATGGAGTGACTGGACCTAATGCACCTCTTGGGGTTTCTAATGTTCTATTAGGGTATAATGCTTCGGAGCTTTACGTAGATAATAAATACAATGAAATTGTAGATGGAGATTTAATATGGCTAAATGATGATGGAACATCCCTACAGTATATGGGTTTCCAACAAACGGTAGACAGAGATCAATTCAATTTAGTTTACACTAGAGCATTTACCAATGTTTCTAGAAATGATACTACAATAACTAATATAGCTACTTTTGGAGGAGGTTTAACCCCTTCTTATGCTTCAGATAATTCAGGATTACCTGTATCTGATCAAAAAATTAATATAATTTCTCAAGCAGGAGGAATATCTGAATTTGTAGATGCAACCCAGATAAATCCCACTACATTTAATGTCGTAGAAGACGCTAACGGAAATGTACCTTTCTCTGTAGGCGATTTAATAGTATCTACAGATTTAGATATATGTGTACCTCCTACAGGAAATCAGCAGCAAAGACTTGCTAAAATTACTACGGTAGCTTCGACCACAGCTTCTGGAGTTTATAGAGTAGTATGCGCAAGACCAGTTCTTTACTATTCTGGGCTAACAAGTGAAAGAGTTCAGAAATTTAAATCTATTCCTGAATTTACTACATCTTTTGATTTTACATATCTTTCAGGGTTTGCAATGAAAGAATCTCACAGGCCTAACGGAACAGATGCTAGAGTTTCTGAGATCCTAGATGTTATGTTCGATACAAATATAGCTAAGACGTTAGCAGCTAAAGATATAATTAGTTTTAGATACGTTGTAGATACTTTCTCTGGACAGATTCTACCTAATTCTAAACGTCAATTAAGCTTACTTGCTAAAAACAGACAGCAAGCAATGGCATTAATTAATGCTCCTTCGATTACTCAATTTAGAAATAGTACAGACCCTAGATTTACCGATGCACCTACTGCAGTTAATCCTTTTCCAGCCTTACAAACTAGATACATTGCAGAAGGAGGTAATTTAGCTCTTAATCCGTCTTACACATTTAGTTTACCTAGTGAAGACGATGGTTCTAAATTTTGCGGATTCTTTTCCCCTTATATTACAATTAGAGAATCTAATAGAAATATAAATGTTCCACCAGCAGCATTTGTTTCTAATAACTATGTTAGAAAATTTGCAGCAGGAGAACCTTACTCTATAGTTGCAGGACAAAAAAGAGGGGTTCTTTCCGGAGGTACCATAGTAGGTGTAGAATATGACTTTACCGACGAGGATAGAGGAAATCTAGAACCATTCGGTATAAATCCTATAATAAAAAGGACAGGAGTAGGCGTTGTAATATTTGGTAACCAAACAGCTTACCAAACAGTAAATTCAGCATTTAATCTTTTACACGTAAGGGATCTATTAATTTCTGTAGAAAGCGATGTTCAATCTATTCTTTCTAATTACTTATTTGATTTTAACGAAGATTCTATTAGACTTGAAATTAAGACATTAGTAGATAATTATTTAGACGGAGTTCAATCAGGGGGAGGAATTTATGCTTACCAAACTATTATGGATACTTCTAATAACACACCAGCTATCATAGATATGAACATGGGGGTTATAGATGTTATCATAGAGCCAGCAAGAGGTATACAGAAATTTATTAATAGAATTACTGTTACCAGAACTGGAGGTATTGCATCTGGAGGATTTGCCCAATTTGTTTAATTGGATTAATTTTTTAGATTTTTTAGAAATTAGATAAATATACTAAAAAACATTATGGCAGGATTACCACATTTCTCAAATTCTCAGGCTTCTTTAAATAAGTATGAGCCTGTTTACCTTAATCAGTTTGAGGCACAAATAACTTGCCCCAATGGTGTAGGAGGGGGAAGTATATTGATAGAGCATGTAACTAAAGTTAGTGGTTTATCCGTAGATAAAAGCCCGGGATTAGCTACTCAAAAATATAAATTTGCAAAAAGAAATTATGCGGGCGGTAAACCTTCTGAAACCACAATGAATGTTAGTATTTCATTTACTGTGAATTTAAATGATGCTAACTCTATGTATGTTTTTAAAACCCTAAGACAATGGTCAGATTTGATTTACAATCCTCTTACGGGAGCTATGGGTCTTAAAAAAGATTACACAGGAAATATTTTAATTTCTATTTTTAATAAGCAAGGTGATGTTTACCGAAGAATTAATTGTAGAGATGTTTTCCCTTTAAAAGCTCTTCCTGAAATGGGATTGAACTATACAGACGAGACAATATATACAATTAACGATATGGAATTTGCCGTTGATTATTACGAAGATTTATTTTTATAATTTTTAAATTAATATGGCTGGACTCCCACATTTTAGTAACTCAACAGCTTCTAGGAATTACTACGAACCTGTTTACCTCAATCAATTTGAGGTTATTATAAATCCGCCTGCAGGTATTCCTCTTGCGGCTCAGAGATTTAAAGGAGAAGGAATTTTAGCTCAAGGGATAAAGAGTCTTTCGGGATTAGCCGTTGATATTGCTCCTTCTGCAACCATAGATCAAAACTATAAATTTGCTACTAGAAGATATGCAGGGGGAGAACCATCTACTACAGACATGACGGTAACTATGGAATTTGAAGTTAACCTGAACCCGGAAACTAATTCTATGGAGGTCTATAAAATCCTAAGACAATGGTCAGATTTAATCTATAATCCCCTTACGGGAGCTATGGGCATTAAAAAAGATTATGTGGGATCTATGGTTATCTCTATATTCAATAAGAGGGGAGATGTCTTTAGAAGAGTATCCGTTGGTTCGTGTTTTCTTTCAGAAGCTATTCCTGCAATGGACTTAGATTACGAGCAAGCAACTAACTATAGTATATCTCTTTCTTGGATATGCGATTACTGGGAAGATACGTTTTTATAATATAGAAAAATATTTTAAAAAAAGAGACATAAATTTGTCTCTTTTTTGGTGTTTTGTTATATAATATAAATAAACATAAACTATGAATAATCTATTAGGTATATCACCGGAAGAATTACTAAGATCTAAGGAGTTAATGGGAGGATTAGAATATGATCCTATCTTACCCCCACGGACAAAACAAACCCCTACGGAGGAGGTTTTGGAACTAAAAGAGGAAATAAAAGAATCCCCTAAGGTAGAAGAACTAAAAAAAGAAATAGAACCACGACAGATTTCTATTCCCCAAAGAGAAGAAAATAAAATACCGGTACCGGAAGTTAAAAAAGATGCTGTTTTCGAAGTTAACTGGAAAAATTTACCTATTCATCTTTTACCATCAAAGGGATTATTCTACCCGGAAGGTACAAGAATGGCAATAAGACCTTCGGATGTTAAAGAGATAAGACATTTTTCTACTATAGATGAAGATGATTCAGTAGATATAGAAAGAAAACTTTCTTTTATTCTAGAAAGATGTTTAAGAATAGATTTTCCAGGACAAGGGGTTGTCAGCTATAAAGATCTTAAGCAAGAAGATAGATTCTATATAATAATGGCAATCAGGGATCTTACTTTTCTAAGAGGAGAAAATTCTTTAATGCTTACACCTAATAGAAAATGTGAAAAAACCAAAGACTGTAAAGCAGTAGAAGGATTTGAATTAAGATCGGGAAATCTTTCCTCTTATGAATTAGAGGAAGAAATATTAAAAAGGTACAACACTGAAACAAGGTCTTTTATTTTTACTTTAAAGGCAGAAGAAAAATCTTTTGAAATATTTGTCCCCAGCATAGGAGTTACACAAACTCTTTCTGATTTTGCTACGGTATGTTTTAAAAGAAATATAGAAATAGAAGATGGATTTTTAGAAATAGCACCATTTATTATACCCGAATGGAGAGGATTGGATTTTGAAGGGGTATTATTTTTAATGAGAAAAACATCTAATGAATGGACTAAAAAAGAATTTAGTTTACTTTATCAGATATCAGAAAAAATAAAAATAGGAACTAAAACAGAAGCAAAACAAAAATGTCAAGCATGCGGTGAGGGGGAGGTCACCGCAGATATTACCTTTCCCGGCGGGATCAGATCTCTTTTCCTTATTTCAGATATCTTTAGAGAATTACTTTGATATAAAATTTAGGCTCTGGAAAGAACATGGAATAGATCCTGTTTTTTTAGAATCCCTTCCTTTCTATGAATATCAATTATGGATAGAGAAAATAAATAAATCTATTGAGATAGAATCTCAAGAGGATATGGAAGTAAAAGGATTTAAGCAAGTATTTAATCTTAAGAAATAGATATTTTTATTTCCCGATATATAGAGTATGGATCTAAATAAAAAACTTATAGATCAATTATCCGATCTAAGTAGAAATATAAAGTCTCTTACCTCCGAGGTGAAAGAAAATAAAAATGTGATTTCTGCAGAAAATTCAAATCCCCCAAAAGAAGGGATAAAAGATGATCCGAATAAAAAAGAATCGGTAGAGGAACAGAATAAAAAATTCTTAAAATCTTTAGAAGATATATTTAAGAAAGGGGTAGGCGAAATAACTAAATCGAATATCGAATCCAAGGGTATACTAAATGATGCGGTGGTAGAGGTTAAAGGCAAAGGACCTGAATCCCCATTGGGTGCTACATCTCCTTTAAAAGATAAAGCTCTTGAAGGTGTAAAATCTAATATAAAAATACCTAAAGGGCTTGGAGAATTGTTAGGAAAAATTCCTAAATTTGAATCCGGAGGGGTTATGGATAAAACCGGTGTAGCATTGGTAGGAGAAAAAGGACCCGAAGTAGTTAAATTAGATAAAGGATCCGAAGTTATTTCTAATACCAAATCATCTGAGCTATTAAAGAAAGAATCTATCCCAGCAAAAACTGCAGATCAAGCACTTACTCTTCAGAGGGGTCCAACCTCTGAGCAGATAGCAAAGTATAAGAGATATCAGTTAGAGTTATATCCGGATCACTATAAAGAATATCCCGAATATTTAGTAGATGATATCGATTTTTGGGTAAATACGATGAGATATCTTTATCCCCCAGCTATAGATAGTTTATTGGAGGGAAAGGGGGAAGGAGCTATTAAAGAAGACGAAACTAATCTTTCAAAGCCAGTAAATAAAACAGCAGAAATCAAAGAAATCCCAGAAGAAATTAGCAAGAGGGATAAAAGGAAAAAAGAAAGAGAGGAAAAAAGAAAAAGTAAGGACGAAAATAAAAAAGCCGAAGATTTATTGAATCCAAAACCTAAAGCTCAGGACGGGGAAGAAAAACCTAAGATAGAAAATAAAGAACCTACGCTAATGGAAAAAGGCAAAGGATTTCTTAAAGAAAAAGGAGCTTTAGAAAAAGGAAAAAATCTTTTATTTACTAAGGGTAAAGATTTACTTACCGGAAAAGCCTCTTTAAAAAACCCAGCTTCTCTCTTTGGGGATAAAACCCAATTAATGGGTAAAGGCGTGGGAGCTGCTACTTCTCTGTTTTCTAATAAGGAATCAAGGGGTAAGGCAATGGATAAATTAAAAGGGTTTAAAAAGGGGAAAAAAGAAGAAGAAAAAGCTTCTATTACTACCGAATCCCCTGAGCTTAAAAAAGTTAAAACCGAGCCTAAGAAAGAGGAAGAGAAAAAACCAGAAGAGAAAAAACCAGAAGAGAAAAAAGAAATAGCACAAACCGAATCTCAAACCGTTAAAGAAGAAAAAGAATCTCCTAAAACAGAATCCCCTAAAACAGGGACTACTGAAAAAGGTTATTCTGAGACGGGGTCTACTGATATGGGAGATATAAAATCTTTATTGGGTAGAATGGTATCTCTTTTAGAAGGTCCGCTCTCTATAGAAACTATGGATTCTCCTTTTAGACCGGATTCTAGAAGATTCTAATTTTCTAATAATTTTATTTTTTTACTACGAAAAAATACATATATTTATTGTGTATGAATAAAAACTATGTAAAAAAGACAAGAGAAGAATCTATTTCAGATCATTTAAAAAATAACCTCGATTTAATCTTTTTAGAATATTATTCCATAAAAAAAGATTCTATAGAATTTAATATAGATAAAGAATCTAAAGAGACCAAATCAGATCTCATATATTTAAAAATGGCTAATACCTGGGGATCTTCCTCCCATTGTAAAAGAATGAAAGTAGGTTGTCTTGTAGTTAAAGATAAATCTATAATATCTGATGGGTATAATGGATCTCCTTCTGGTTTTCCTAATGTATGTGAAAGCGAAGAAATGGTTACTCTCCCCTATGTTTTACATGCAGAAGCAAATTCAATAACAAAACTGGCTAAAAGTACACAGAGTTCTATAGGATCTACCATGTATGTTACCTTATCCCCTTGTTTTGAATGCGCTAAGTTAATAATACAATCGGGGATAAAAAGAATAGTTTTCTGTGAAGTTTATAGAAATACTGATCCCCTAATTTTTCTATCCGAGGGAGGAATAGAAATAACCAGAATAGGTAATAAATACTTATCTTAAATCCAATAATTTTTTTAAATCACGTAAATAATAAAAAGTAAATTTTACTATGCAGAGACAAAACAACATTCAATTCTTAGCTGAATCTTTTATCGAATCTAAAAGTTCTAAATGTTTTAAAAACTTATACGAAAGGCTAAAGCCAGGGATAACTAATCATTGTTATTTAATACTTAAGAGTCAAGAACTTGCTGAAGATGCTTTTTCTAATACCATGACAAAGATATGGCTGAAGATACACCAATACGATAAAGACCGAGCAAATTTTTCGACATGGACTTATAATATTGCTAGAAACGAATCCCTGCTAATTCTAAAAACAGGAAAAAGATTCTTTTCCCATAGCGATGAAGAAATGGAATATTTTTCTAGCAAATCCACATTAGGAGATTTAGGTGGACAATACCTTATGGAGGAAGATCCTACTTATTCTTTCCTTTTTGAAGATAGCACTATAGACAGTGTTTATGAATCCGTTCTAGAAGAGATAAGAGAATTACCTGAAATATATAGGGAGATAATGGTGGATAGAGAAATAAACGGTATGAAATATAAAGATATTGCAGAAAAATATGGGATAAAGAAAAGATCCATCGCTACCCGAATAAGAAGGGCTAGGGCTAGGATTAGAAAAAAAATGGACCCGAAACAAACCATTAAGAAAAAGGTAAAATAATTATGTTCAGATTATTAAAAGTAATAAAAGAAATTAGGCTCTATCGAGAATATCGAAAGGTTATTCGAAAGGAAGAGATGGATTCTCCTAAATGGGCTAAAGCAAAACTTAGGAGAGATTGGGTTTATAGAATTTATACTGTTATAAATTTACCTCCCCAGGTTACTATGTCCTCTGATTTTCCAGAAGAATCAAAACCTTCTTTTGTTATATCCGAGCTTAAGCCAATAAATGAATACCTAAAATATCTTAATCTAGAAGAGCTTTTAACCATGTCAATTGAGCCTATAGAAGAAACCCAAAATAATTCCTGGCTAATAGTTTATCAATTTTTATTTAGACAACTAAGCTGGGTTTGGATTTTATTTTTCCTTCTTCAAATTACCGCTATTATTCTTTTGACCGTTTATTGGTCTTCTTTTATTAATTTATTTTAATGATATTTACAAGAAATCAAGAATATGATGCTAGACTTCTAGAATATAAAAAAGATCTAGATTCTAAACTATCTTTTTTTAAAAGCGATAATTTTAAGTTCGAAGAAGAAGCTCACGTTTATACTTATTTAGGGAAAAAATTTGATTCGGTTACCACCTTATTAAAAGTATTCAAAAAACCTTTCGATAGCGAATATTGGCTTAAATATAAAGCAAAAGAAAGAGGTGTAGATCCTTCGGTTATTTCCAATGAATGGAAAGAAAAATCCGAAACCTCTATGAATTTAGGAACTAGGGTTCATAAATTTATAGAAGATTTTTTAAGCGGATTAGACCCAGAATTAAACGAAGAAGAAGATCCTATTTATAAAGCTAGAATTCATAAATTTATTCATATCTATGAAAATAAACTTAAATATCTTTTACCTTTAGAATCTGAATTGAGGATATTTTGTAAAAAGTGGAGATTAGCAGGTACAATAGATCAGCCTTTTCTTTATTTTGATCCCGAATTTCCTAACCCATTTATATTAATAGGGGATTGGAAAACAAATGGCATGTTTACTCATGACGATCATCCAAAAGGAAAATATAATAAATTACTTAGACCTTTCAATGGACTTTATCAAAATCACTTAAATGAATATTCTATCCAAATAAGCATGTATAGATTAATGCTGTATGAGGAATTAGGGATAGAAACTCAAGATGGATTTCTTTGCCATATTGGACCCGATAGTCCAGCAAAACTTTATAAATGTAAAGATTTAAGAGAACCTTTAAAAGTTTATTTAGATAACAATAGAATGGATTTAGATATTTTCGATATTTAAATGAAACATTTTTAATATATCCTGTATAATTTAAAAATAAAAATTAAAATAAAATGGCAACTAAAAAAGAATCTATTCCTTTAAATCCTAACAATCTACCTGGTGGATCTTCTCAAATTGATTTCAACGAAACCGAATTGAATGTTTCTGTGGATCAAGAATTAGTTAATTCGTTAGAAAAAGAATTAGGGGATAAAAGAAAAGAAAACAGAGAAAAACTATATGCTATCTCTATGAAAGAATCTCTCTTAAGAAGATATGAAAATTTTATGGCCGAAGAAGCTGAATGGAATTCTACTGAAGCTTTAGGCGTTGTTGAAGTTAATAAACAGATACAAAAAATAAAATCTGAAAAAATTAAGGATAATGTTATCTATATGGGAGCTCTTCCTATAGAAGCAACCCATTATTTTTTAAATAAAGTTAAAGGTAAAGGCTTAACCGAAGCTAGCAATTTTATAGAATTGTATAGATCTTTCGACCAAGCACTTAATGATGTTAAAAGTGATAACCAAATCTTACAAGATTTAGAAAAGAACCTTTCAGCTGCAATGCAAGGGATATCTTTAGGTTAATTTTCTCTTTTATAATTCGATCAAGCCAAGGAGTTTTCTTCTTGGCTTTTTTAATGGAATAAGGATAGATATATATAAAAAAATAAGTTATGAAAACAATAGAAAAAATTAAAAATTACTCATGGGCAATTACCTTAATCCTAGTTTTTTTTATGCTATTAAGACAATGCGGGGTTAATAGAGATATAGATAGAATGGAAAAATCGGTAAAATCTATAAATAATAAAGTAGATTCTTTAGTAATACCTACGAAAGAAGATATAAGAAATGAAATGAACGAAACCATGTTTAATTTTCTTATTTATGAAGACGATTTCGATAAGGGAAAAGCTTCTCTTTCTGATATAAAATCTAAAATAAATACACCAAAATAATTCTATGAAAAATAGAGGGATAAGCATATTTATAATATCAACTTTCGTTTTACTTTATTTGGTAGTTTCGGTTATTTCTACTATACACGTAATCGATTTTTTTGAGATGACAAATCCTAAATGGCTTTCTGTATTTTTAGCTATAGCTTTTGAAATAGGAGCAGCAGCTTCTTTAGCTTCTATAATAGTAATGGATAAGATGAATAAATTTATAGTTTGGTCTCTATTCTTTACATTGACCGCAATGCAAGCTATAGGAAATACTTATTTTGCGTATATTCATTTATCTGATTTTAGCCAATGGAGTGAATTATTTGGGCTATCCGAAGAAGAACCTATATTTCAAAAAAGAATTCTTTCTATAATAAGCGGAGCTATTCTTCCTTTGGTTTCCTTAGGTTTTATAAAAGCTTTGGTCGATTATATTCGCCCAGATAAAAACGAGCCAAAAATAGAAACCCAAGAAGAAGAAATGATAGTAGAACCTATAGAAACCATCGAACAGGAGGGAGAAATTAGGGAAGAAAAAATAGAGAATATAGAAAATACTAACAGATCTAGAAAATTAAGGGATACTATCTATTATGATCTGGATCCAACTAAAATAACTTAAGTGATGGCAGATCCAAATGACGAAATATTAAATATAGACGGAGGAAATTCTTCAGGCCAGGGCTCCGAAATTGACGGGGGGAATTCCCAATACCCCTTAAGTCCCCAACCGTCTGGTGCTACTGGAGGATTTGTGACTGCATACGCTAATATTGCTTTACAAAAGAAAGATCTTAAAAGAATAGATGCAACTTTTAGAAGATTTAATGATCAATCGAAGGTTAAATTCATAAAAGAATATTATTCGGTAATAAGAAAAGAGGAGACTATGGATAAAGTTTCTCTTGCAGAATTTTTCCACCCCTTACAATCTTTCTCCGAATATCAAAAACAAACAGTTGTAATTGACCCTTTAACCACAATAAATCTAGACCCTTCTTCTTTTTATTCTACTGAAGGCGAGGTTTCCCTTTTAGTAGTTAAAGCTGAATATCTGCCAGAAGCAGATCCTAACGAAAAGATGATATTCTGGGACTATGGAAATACCCCTAGAAAAATAATGGGATCTATTATGATATTATCAGGATCAATAAAGAATGGATCTATTTGGCACGGATGGGATATAGATCCTTTTTCCGATTATGCTCACACTGCAAATCCTGATATAAACGACGGGGGGATATCTTTTACTAACCCCACAGAAAAAACCGTGAAATTAATAATTTTAACAGCTAACTAATGGCAACTAGACCTATTGAATGTCCATATGACGAAGCTTCTGGATTTAGATTTAACAGAGGCTATTTAGTTCTGGATACCCCAACTACTAATTACCCAGAAAAATTTATAAGGTTTGATGATATGTTTGAAGAAATAACATCATATTCCAAACTTAGAATAAATTTAACCCCTTCGTCTTGTTACCTATTAAGCCAAACCGACATTTCTGATAATGAGGGATTTGTTTCTTTTATATTAGTAAAATCAACATTTCCTGATAATACTTTAGAAACTCGAAAATATTTAAGCTGGGAATATCAGGGAGGAGTTTATAATATGGGAAAGATTATGCTTTTATCCGGATTAAACATCACAGATTTTTCTTCCGAACCAGCAGGATGGAATATATCCCAGCCGGGCACAGTATATACAAACGGGGGAATAATATTCTGTAATCCCCATACCGACATTACAATTAAATTAGAAATTCTTGTTGCAAGATAATAAATTCTAATTTTTTTATTTTCAAAAAGATATATAGATCACACTTAAATAGACAAAAAATGGATTTCGTAAATCAAATTAAAAAATTAAAAGATCTAACAAAATCTCCAAAAGTTAGAGAATTATGCGAAAGCTACCTTAACGGAGGTATGAAAATAGATCCAGAATCTTTTTTTAATAACATTAATGAAGAAGATTCTAATTTTTCCGATAATATAAAAGAACACGTAGATGCTATAAAAAATGAGCAATCCGAAATATCTAGAAGATCTGCCCAGTCATTAATGGAATCCTGGGGAGGTTTAAAAAATACTAGTTCAGGGAATAGCGGAACTTTTATTACTAATAATCCTAGCAACTCATTAAATGAATCACTAATAGACCAATTAGATGATTTATCTTTAGTAGACGGAAGTGCTAGATCTTTCAGAGAACTACAAAAACTTAATAATCTTGGAATTCTAGAATCTCTAGAATTTTTAAAAACTAAATCTATTTATTCTTACCCACAAACTAAAATTGTTTGTGAGCAATTTAGAAGCTTAGTTGAAGATAAAGGGGTTAAAGAATTTTTATTAGCAGAATCTTACGTAAATGAACTTTCTAAAATTGGATGGGATTCTGACGTTAAAGATGTTATAGAAACAATCTCGGAAAAAATAAAAAAATACTCTAGAGAAATTGAGGTTTCTAAAGTTTTAGAAGGATTAAGAAACGGAGGAAGTTATAGCTTTTATTCAGATTTAGCTGATATTTTAAATTCTTGGCTAGTTACCGAAAGTAAATCTACTAATCTTTTATTAAAGCAAATAAAAAGATGGGAATTTAATCCATTAATTAGAAACCTATCCAATTCTATAAAAATTAGCGAATCTAAAAATAGTGGGTATTTAAATCTTCCTAGAGTTAGCCAAGGAGAATCTAGAGTAGAATCTTTATTTTCCCCTGTGTTAATCGAAGAGGGAAGAACGGTATTTCCTTTAGGAGGAGATTTATTTTCTGCTGGATATACTGGATTTAATAAACTTAGCGAATCTGAAATTAAAAAAACAGTTCCTAAATCTTATTTATCCCTATTATCCATTTGTTCAAAGCCAAATGTAAGAATAGATGAAAATGGAGCTTATATCTCTATAGGAAAAAATACGGTAAGAATAATAGAAGAAGGAACTAAAAATTCTGTTTATTTAGGTAAAAGTAAATTAAATTTTAGAACCAGCGTAGATCTTGCAAAAATTATAGGAATTGAAGTTACTTCTAATTTAGGAATGCTAGAGAGCACTTTAGTTAATGATATTATTACTATTTATGAAAATTATGATAATATCGTAGAACTTGATTTTGCAAAATCTATAGTTTCTAATATCTACGAAGGGGTTTCTATTAATCTTATTAAATGGGAAAATCAAATCTATCTTCAAAGAGTAAATGAATCAATGAGAGAAAAATCTCTTTTTAAAGTAAACGGATCACAAGCAGTTAAAGCTGTTAAGGATTACTTAAGATATGATATATCAGAGGGGTTAACCGAATTTTTAGAAGGAGATTATAAAAGAAAATCTATTATGATGAATGACAGAAATCAAATTCTGAATAACATTACCACAATAGAATCTGAAATAGAAAAAATAGAATCATTTTTTGGAAATAAGCCAGAATTAAAAGAAAGCGAAGAATTAAAAAGCGCACACTATAGTTTATGTAAAGAATTATCAACCCTTAGAGAAAAATGGAACCATTTAAATATTGAAATAGAAAGAGTAGAAGATAATTTAGTAGAAATAGATGATGATATTTTTGAAGATGAAAAATTTAAAATAGGGGATTTTGTTAAAGTTAAAGAATCAGGCGAAACTGGAAAAGTTTTATCTATAGACGGAAGTTCAGGTAGATATACCATTTTATTAGATAGCGGAAAAACTACCGACCATACAATAGGTGAAATTGCAGATTTAGAAGAATCTTTAAATAAAGCCGCAGAAGACAACGAAAGAGATTCAGAGGATTCAGACGAAGATGGGGAAGAAGGAGTAAAAGAAGCAAGAAAAGTATCTAAAAGTGAGCTTAACGCACAAAGAGAATATTTAGGGAAATTTAAAGAAGGGCATGGATTTTCTAATGCACCGGGAAAGAAAGAAAAAATAGGGTTTGAGGTTAAAAATTCTACTATGAATATAGATCATAATCATGGATATAATACAACTCTTAACGAACAAGAATTGTTAAAAAAAAAGTAGATCGCAACTTTTATTTTGCTCCCTTTTTTAAAAATCAAAAAGAGACAAAAGAAAAATTTGACCAGGATCTATCTAAATTCATGGCAAAAGCACCAAAAGAAGCTTCTGTAAAAGACACAGAAGACGAAGGTGAAGAAAAAAGAAAATAAGTAAAAGGGAATCTTCGGATTCCCTTTTTTTTTAATCGAAATCATTTTATTTTTATTCACTAAGACATCAATAACAAAAAACAAAAAATGGCGAAAATATATGTTAAAAACAAAGACCTTCTAGCAGAGTTTAAAGCATCTAAAGAGAAAGGCAGTTTAAATCCTGAAATAGTTAGGATGTTTTACTTAATAATTGATGGGATTTCTAAAAAAATGTCATATAAAGATCCAGCAGATAAAGAGGATTGTATGGCATTTGCCATGGAGGATTTGTGTAAATATTGGGACAGGTTTAAACCCGAAAAATCAGATAATGCTTTTTCTTATTTTACCCAGATAGCTAAAAATGGTTTTGCTAAAGGCTGGAAAAAGATTCATCCCCCAAAAAGTCCTAAAACAATACCATTTAGTTACATTACAGGTGATGACAATACATATAACATATAATCGAAATAAATAGATTATAAAATCTAGATTATGGTTGACATAAAAAAAGTAAAACCCAACGGAGAATATAAATCGGGAAAATATGTACCGAAGAATCCCGATAAATACATAGGGGATATCCATAATATCATATTTAGATCGTCGTGGGAGCAAAGATTTTGTATTTACTGTGATACTAATGAATCCATACTAAAGTGGAGCTCCGAGCCCCTAAAGATCCCCTACTACAATCCTTTAGATAAAAAAGAACATCAATATAATGTTGATTTTTACATGAAGACACTAAATAATGATGGGGGTGAGCAGGAATGGATAATAGAGATAAAACCAGAGAAGCAAACACTAAAACCAATTTATGAAGGTAATATGACAACCCCTAAATTGAAAGCATATAATAGAAATATGCAAATCTGGATAACCAACCAATCAAAATTCAAAGCAGCTAAATTATGGGCGGAACAAAGAGGGTTTAGATTCGGAGTCATAAATGAGAATTTTTTATTCAAAGGTAAATGAAAAGCTTTGAAGAATTAATAAAAGAATATTCTACCGAATACAAAACCCAGCAGGATCGTATAAAAGAATCTAATGATTTTTTTTCTAAGAATTATTTAGAAAATAGTAAATATTCTTCTTTTGCTCTCCCTTTTGTTCCTGGAATAATCTATTCTTTTGGGTATAAAACCCCTAGCAAAATTTCGGAAAAAAGAAGATTTATAAATAGAAATCCTATTTTTATTTTTCTTAATTATTCAAAAACTTTATTAAATGAAAATATCGTTTACGGGATAGATCTTTCTACCATACCCTATGAAATAAGAGAAGTAATATTAAACCGGATCTGGAATGAATTCGGAGACCAGATATCTAAAAATACTGACCCTAAAAAAACAAAAGCTCCTTTACCTCTTTCCCCCACTAATTTAGATTCTATTCTTAATAAAACCGGGTATAAAAAATCTATTTTTGGATTTAAGTATGAATATTTTTCTAATATAAAAGAGATAAAATCTGAGGATTGGGTAAGAATTCCTTTCTTAGAATTGAATACGTTTGAGGGCCTGAGTTCATTTGAGATATATAAAGAATATAAATCGAAATTAAAATAGAAAAAAGGGGTATAATCTCTAATAGTAATTATGGCAGGATTCGTAGAAAATAATAAACCTTCATCACCAGGAGCAGTAGATCGGATAAGACAATCCTTAAAAAGTCTTAGTACTTTTGGTATGAAATACGATGATATGGTTGTAAGAAACTCACAAGCAGTAGGTGTAACCGAAGCTAGTTTTTTAAACAAGGATGCTCATGCAGGAAAAGAAGATGAAAATTTATCTTGGGCTTTAGCTAAACAGGACATAAACACAAAACAATACATCACATATTTTGATAAGGATTACAAAGGAAAAAGAGATTATTTAAGAAAATTTTCTTTAAATCCTGAAATAGAATGGGTATTAGATACAATATGTGATGAATCTATCTCGTACGATCCAGCAAATTATTTTGCATATCCAGCATTTCTGGATCTTACTGATATAAATGAAAAATTCAAGGACGATCTTTATGATGCATATAAAAAATTATATGATATATGGGGATTTTCCGATGATATAACAGGATGGCAATATTTTAGACAATTTTTAGTTGATGGATTTTTATCATTCGAGATTATATTTGATGATGATGGTAAAAATATAATAGGATTTAAAGAATTAGATCCTGTTACTTTAGTTCCCAGTGTAGAAAAACAATCGGATGGAACTTTTCTTAGTACATGGACCCAATATCCACAGGACCCTAAAAAAAGAAGAACCCTTTACGAACCTCAAATAATATACATTTCCTACGCTAAAGGAAATTCAATATCTAGAATAAGCTACGTAGAGAGATTGATAAGACCTTTTAATATTCTAAGAACAATAGAATACACTAGGGTAATATGGTCGGTGATGAATTCCCAGTTCAGAATGAAAATGACTGTTCCTGTAGGTACTAAATCTATGCAAAAAGGGATGCAGACACTAGGGGAATTGATGAGTATTTACAAAGAGGATTTTGATTTAAATAATGAGACGGGGGAATTAATGATAGACGGAAAGCCTAAAATCCAATTTTATAAAAATTATTTAATGCCATCCGGCCAAGGTGGAACCCCTACTATAGAACCCATAAATAGTGAAGGCCCTAATTTAAATGATTCAACACCATTAAATTATTTCTTCGATAGATACATACAGGAAAGTAAGATACCACCTTCTAGATTTTCTACCCCCGAGGGCGGTAGCTCGGCCACGTACTCGAACGTCGGGGAGGGGTTCGATAAGGACGAGATAAGATTTTTTAAATTCATAGAGAGATTAAGAACAGTATTTCAAGATATTTTAATTAAACCCCTTTGGGTTCAAATAGTAAAAAAACACAAAGAATTAGAAAAAGATTTTATTTTTAAATCCCAGTTAGGGCTTAATTTTTTCTCCGATAATCCTTTTAAAGTAAACCAGGAAATAGATGTTATAAACAAAAGAAAAGAATCCGTTACCGCTATGGTTGGATTAATGGGGGATGACGAAAAACCTTATTTTTCTGTTCCTTTCCTTGTTGAAAATTTTCTAGGTATTGATAAGAAAGATCTTAAATCAAACGAGGAAATAAAAGAAAGAAAGAAAAAAGAAAAAGAAAAAGAAGCTAAAAAGGAAGGCGGAAAAGAAGGGGAAGCAGGAGCTGCCGAAGGAGAAGAAGCCCCAGCAGTAACAATATAATAAAAACAAATGGCAGGATTTTTAGATTACCAGCAACCCAATAAATCAGCTTTGGGGAATATAATGAGGAATCTCGGAAAAATATCTAGTTTCGGTATGAAATATGATGATATGGTTGTACGAAATTCCCAGGCTATAGGTAAGACTGAAAGTTCTTTTTTTAATTCAGAAGGTACCGGATTTACCCAAGATGATGCTTTTAAATGGCTACTTTCCCATCAAGATGTTAAAATAAGAAAATACATTGCTTATTTCGATAGAGATTATTTAGAGAAAAGAAAATTCTTAAGAAAATTTTCTCTTAATGGGGAAATAGAATTTATACTAGACACTGTTTGCGATGAATCTATAAGTTATAACGATAGAAATTTCTTTGCTACCGCATCTACTTTAAATATAGATCTCAAGGATAATATATTAGACAAAATAACAGATCACTACAATAGGCTTTACAATGTGTTCGGGTTTCAAAATTCTAATCTGGCATGGCAATATTTTAGACAACTTTTAATTGATGGGTTTTTAACATTCGAGATAATTTACGATAATAAAGGAAAAGAAATAATAGGATTTAAAGAATTAGATCCTACATCTCTTCAACCGGTAGTTGAAAAAATAGGGGAGAAAGATTATCAACAATTTTGGATACAATACCCGACTAATCCCCAGATGTCTAGAAGACTTACTAATGAACAGATCATATACATTTCTTATGCTAAAGGAAATTCTGTTTCCCGAGTTAGCTATGCCGAAAGACTAATAAGATCTTATAACATTCTAAAAATAATGGAGAACACCAGAATTATATGGAATGTTATGAATGCTTCTTACCGACTTAAATTTGTAATTCCTACGGGAACTCAATCCCAGCAGAAAGCATTACAAACTCTAGGACAGATAATGTCTAACTATAAGGAAGATATTTCAATAAATGATAATTCTGGTGAATTAACGATAAACGGAAAGCCTAAAGTTCAATTTTATAAAAATTATCTATTCCCTGAAAAGGACGGACAGACTCCTGACATATCATCTTTAAACCCAAGCGGCCCTGATTTTAACGTAATGGATAATGTTCTTTATTTCTTTAATAAGTTAAAGATGGATTCTAAGATACCTTATGCAAGATTTTCTTCTAGATCTTCTGCTCCTATAAATTATCAGGTAGGAGTAGATCAAATGCAAAGGGATGAAATTAGATTCGAAAAGTTTTTAAGAAGACTTAGATCTATATTCCAAGAGATATTGGTAAAACCCCTTTACATCCAAATGTGTTTGGATCATCCTGAATTATCAAAAGATAGAAATTTCAAAAGTAAATTAGGGCTAAATTACTACAGAGAAAGTGAACTGGAAGAAATGATTCAAATGGGGGGATTCACTAAAAGAATAGAATTTGTGAATGGTCTAGGAGAAATAAAAATGAAAATCGGAGAAACCGAAACCTCTTATTTTGACAAAGAATTTCTTATAAATAGGTACTTAGGTATAACTCCGGACCAAGCTAAAACGAATGGGGAATATAAAAAAAGAGAGGAGAAAGAAGCAGGAAAAACATCTAAAGAAGGAGCGGCCGAAGGAGAAGCGGGAGCTGCCGAAGGAGAAGAAACCCCAGCAGTGACTATATAAGATTCTTTTAAAAAGGATCTAATTAATAAGAATAGGGAAACTTTCCCTATTTTTATTGTATTATATAAAAATAATATATGATACAAGAACTATTAACGGAAAAATTAAGACCAAAAGAATTAAAGCACATGATTCTTCCCCAAAGAATCAGCAACATCTTTTTAAATGGTCTAGGACATAACGTATTGCTTTCAGGATCCCCTGGATGCGGAAAGACCACATTAGCTAAAATATTAGCATTACCATTTCCCCATTTGTTTATTAATGTTTCTGATGAGAGCTCGGTAGATACAATTAGAAATAAAATAAATGAATTTTGTTCTAGTATGTCTGTATTAGATGGAAAATCATCTAAGAAGATAGTGGTATTGGATGAGTTTGATGGAGCTTCTGACCAATTTTATAAAGCTCTTAGAGGAACAATAGAAAAATTTGCTAGCAATACTAGATTCGTAGCTACTTGCAATTACATGAATAAGATTCCTGAAGCTATTCAAAGTAGATTCGAGGTTATAGATTTTAATCCAATAGACAGCTCAGAAGAAACAGCTTTAAAAGATGAATGGAAGAGCAGAATTAAAATAATCTTAGGTAAGATAGGAATTTCTATAGATGATGATTCATTAGAAACCTTCCAAAAAAATTATTATCCTGATTTTAGATCTGCACTCAATAGAATACAGACGTGGATGATAGAGGGTGTAAAAGAAGTAGATTCACAAAAGATAAAAGAATTTGGCTGGTCGTACGAGGACCTATATAAAATGATAGTGGAATCTAAAGATCCTGTAAAAAACTATCAAATAATGGTAGGAGAATATTCAGGTAAAGTTGATGATATAATGTCTGCTTTAGGTAATGAGTTTATAGATTGGATAATCGGGAATAGACCAGAATTATCTCGAATAATCCCAGCAGTTATAATTTTAGTTGCAAGTCACCAAGCACAGAGGGTTCAGGTTATAGATCCTATGATTTCTCTTCTTTCTCTATTCTGTAGCATACAAAAATTAATAGAATGATGAAAAGAATAATCATATCGGGAAAAGGAGGATCAGGAAAAGATTATCTTAGAAAAATTATGGAAGATTATGGATTTACCTATTGTAGATCCTATACTACCAGACCTATAAGAGAAAATGAAGAAAATGGTAAAGATTATTTTTTCATAGAGGAAAAAAATATACCTGCAAAAAAAGATCTTTACGAGAGCGTTTATTTTAACGGGTGGTTTTATGGAACTCCTAAAACCGAATTTAAAAAATCTAATCTTTTTATAATGACACCTAAAGGAATCTCCTCACTTAAAAAAGAAGACAGAAAAAATTCCGTTGTTATCTATATAGAAGCAAACGAGGAGACAAGAAGAAATAGATTACTTGAAAGAAGGGATGCTGATGACGTAGAAAGAAGAATTAAAGCAGACGAGAAAGATTTCGGAGATTTTGATGATTTTGATTTTATCGTAAATAATTCAGAAGAAAATGATAAAGAAAATTTAATTTCTCTCCTGGGTAATCTTTCTAAATAAAAGAAATATTATAGGAATTTCTTTCTATAACTAAAAATAAACACTAATAAACATGGTTAATATATGCATAGATGGGAATTATATTTTCCACAAAACTTTTGGAGTATTTGCAGGATACACTAATATAGATCCAGGTAAAACTTTATCTGATAAAAAAGACAGATCCCTATTTATAAGAAAAATAGCTACTGATCTTTGTTCTTCGCTAAGAGATCTTCCGACAGGGGGTAGACTTATCTTTACTGCAGACAGTAGGAGCTGGAGAAAGAAAATTGAAATAGAGGATGGGGGATATAAATCGAATAGAGTAAAAGACGAAAAAGTAGATTGGACTATATTCTTCGATCTCCTTCAGGAATTCGGAAAGCATTTAGAGAAAATGGGATTTATCTACTCTAAGGTAGAAGGAGCAGAAGGAGACGATCTTCTATTGTACTGGTGTGATTATTTTAATTCAATAGGAGAAAATTGTTTTATAATCTCCGGGGATAAAGATTTATACCAGCTTGTAACAATTAAAAATAATGCTTGGACATGCACTTGGAATACTAATTCTAAAAGAAATATACTAAGTATTCCTAAAGGTTGGAAAGAATCTTGGCTTGAAAATAAATCGGAGGCCTCTATATTTAATACCACTGATTTTATAGATTCGGATAAAGAAAAAATGTCTAATCTATTAAATAAAATAGAATTAATAGAAATCGAAGATAAAAAATTTATATTCAATAAAGTTCTGGTTGGGGATAAAGGGGATTGTGTTCCTAGTGTTTGGAATATTAAAAAAGGGGAAAGAACCCAAACTTTCAGTCAAAAGAAAGCAGATATTATCATGGAATCTTTTATAGAATCTGAATGGTACTCTAAAGAAATTATTGATATAATAGAGGACCCAGAATTTTTAGATTGGATATCTGGTTTTATTCTTAGAGCTTCTAAAGATGTCGACTCGTCAGAAAATAGAGAAAAAGTTATAAAAAATCTGATAAGAAATTTCAATCTGATGTGGTTAAATTCTGAAATGATTCCGGAGTATGTTACCCAAGAGATGGAAAAAGAAATAATAAGGGGAACAGAAATGCCTAAAAGGAATATAACAATAGACAGAATAAAAATATTAGAAGGTACCGAATGGATATCGGTAGATCAAACGCCTAAACAATTCGATCCATTTTCTTTATTTAATTCCTAATTAATATGCAGTTATTCGATATAATTAAAAAAATGTTTTCCGATAAAAAATGGGATGATGTCGGTAAAAATGACAAAGCAAGAAATTTCTTTATGATTAATAGAATCATGTCTATAAATTTCCCCATTCAGGCAAATCAATTTAATCATTTAAAAATTAACCCTTCTTCTGTAATAGATTGGTGGCATGGAACCCTTATAAATCTATATACCAAACCTCCTTATTGGATATATACAAAGACTAAGAAGAAAGAGTCCTTAAAGACAGAATCCAAAAAAGATTATTCCGAAGTTGAATGCCTTTTAAGAGAGAAATATGAAATGTCTAAAAGGGATCTTTCCGATTTAAAAGCCTTCTACCCTAAAAAGTATGAAGAATGGGTAAAAAATGTTAGTGAACAGATAGGAATTAAAAATTAATCTATGAATAAAGACAATTCAAAATTAATAGAAAAAACTGTATCTAGCTTAGATTGGGATTCTATATGTAGTGCAGGAAAGATATTTAAATTCGGGGTAGGTGAGGGAGTTACCGCTATTCCAGGAATGAAAAAGAAAAATCACGGGGAAGAAATATCTAAAAATGACTATAAAGCAGAATTAAAAACCCTTCTTAAATATGCTGTAGATAATGACATAAGCGAATTAGTTTATGGACCTTGGGTTATATTCTGGTTTAATAGTGAATGGGATTTAGATATGTATGGTGGGGAAGAAGAGGAAGAAGAAGATGATGGGATTGAAGCCCAAATAGGATCATCGATTGAAGTTATATATTCTCCTCAGAGAATTTGTCTATCTAATGTTATGGGAAAATTAGATTATAAGATAGAGGAAAATGATTTTGATAGACTGGATAATATGCTAAAAAAAGCTATAGATTCTGAAAATTATGAGCTGGCATCAAAGATAAGAGATGTAATTAAAATTCATAACAGCGAATCAAAAGAAAAAAAAGATATATAAGTTAATGAAACATCTTAAATCTATATACGAAGATTTTGGCGGGGGAGATAATGCTTACGGAGACACGTATGGCTTCGGAGGAGCTAATGGCATTCTTAAAATAAACTACAAACCTTTTGATGATTTATCAGTCTCGGTAGGAAGAGATCCAAATATTCCAAATAATGTAAAAGGAGCTAATTTTCAAATAGGTGATGCAGTAATAGGAAAATCCCTAAATAACAAAGATGATAAAAAATATAACGGTGTAATAGTAAGATCTTTTAGAACCCCGGATAATAGAGAGTATAGATATTTTATACAAGTTTATAATAAAGGTAAAAAGACGGAAAGAGTTATAGAAATAAAATCGGATAGTATTAAATTTGCACCAGGAGGGAATCACGGACATATCGAAATAGATTCTAAGGATGGAGCAAATCAGCCTGTTCCTAAAAAATACAATTCAGATTCGGTCTATACGTCTAATCAATTAGGTCTCGAAACAGTAGGAGGATAGCAGAAACTATTTCTTTATTTTCTTCTAGAAAGAAGAAAGACTAAATGAATAATATTGGATTTTCGGAAATAACTTATCTTGGATTTCCCCTTTCTTTTAATAATTCTAAATATTATATAAGCTCCAAAAAAGATTTCTTAGAGCTTATATACAGATCTTTATTAGAAAATACAAAAAAAGGGATAAAGAATTTTTGTATAGATTCTTCAGAAATAGAATTTTCTGAAGAATTCTTTAGCGATACTATAGATGAAGAATCACAAGAGATAGGAGATCTTTTAAATGGAATAAATAAAATTATAATTATCCATTCTTCTAAACTATTTTTCTATTGCTCAAAGGAATATTTTTTAGCTTCCCAGATGGAGGACATTAAAGATAAAACAATTTCTCTCCTAAATTCTATTTCTTCTATATTTGATTCTATAGGAATAGATTATCCTTCTATAATAGTTAGGATTGGATCCGCTTATGGGAATAGAAAAGAAACTATGAAATCTTTCTGCTCTAGGATTTCTGAATTGAATATCGAAACTACACTAAAGCTTACTGTAACAAATGATGATAAACCTAGTTTATTTTCAGTTACCGATCTTCTTTCCGGAATTTATTACGAAACCCAAATCCCTATAACATTCAGATTTATAGGCCATATATTTAATAATGGGGGATTGACTGCTAGGGAATCTATATTCTTATCCAATTCTACCTGGAAAGGAAAGACCCCAATATTCATACATTCTGAATCTAGGGAAAGAGACACGGATGGAAATTTCGTATCCCCTTTGCCTTCTGATTATCTAACAAATAGAATACCAACTTTTGGCCTTGATCTTAATATAGTCTTAGAAGTTAAAAATAAAGAAGAATCATGTTTAAAATATTCTAGAGAATATTTATCTCTAGGCCCTATAATTTTTACCAAGAAAAATAAAAAGAAAAAATGATAAAAAAATCTGAACTTAATAAATTGCTATATTTCGATTTAGAAACGGTTTCCCAGTTCTCTTCTTTGGATGAATTGAAAGAGTATAATCCTAGATTGCATGATTGTTGGAAAAAAAGAGAGGATTATTATAGGAAGTCTTATTCTGAGCTAAAAGATTCTACCTCTAATGAAATATACATGGATAAATCTCCATTAGAACCTGAATTTGGTAGAATACTATGTGCTTCTTTTGGTGTTCTAGAAGACAGCGGCGAAAAAAGATTTGTAAGTTTTTGTTCCCATAATGAACTTGAAATACTCGAAAGCTGTAAAAAGATTCTAATAAACACAGAGCATAAAGGATTTAAAATGTGCGGCCACAATGTAAAATCATTCGATGTTCCTTATCTAGGAAAAAGAATGATATACAATAAAATTACACCCCCGCCAAGTCTTATGGTATCTAATAAAAAACCATGGGAAATAAATATTTTAGATACAACTGAATTATTTTCTTTTGGGAATTATATGCAAGGAAGATATTTAGGTCTAGAGCTTTTGACATGTAGTCTTGGTGTAGAATCTCCTAAGACCGAAATGGAAGGTGCAAAAGTTAATTATTCATATTGGACAGAAAAAGATTTAGATAAAATAAAAAGGTACTGCGAATTAGACGTTGATTCTGTTATAGAAGTTTTATTGGCGGTATCCGTAGAATAAACCTCTATTTTATATTGATATATACAATATAAAAAAATCCAAAGGGTGAAAAACATTATAAAAATTGATAATTATATAACTGAGGGTAGAATAAGTTCTTTTTATAGCGATGAGCTTAATCCAGATGTATGGTCTAGAGAAGTAATAAAAGGAAAATCCCAATGGACTCTTGATGAACCAATAAGAAAAAAATTATTAGATATAGGAGAAGATTTCTTTAGTAAATTTGAAGAGATATTCGGTGAAAGAGAATATAAAGATATAATTCTTACTGGATCCCTAGCTAATTACAATTACACCGAATTTTCAGATTTTGATGTACATGTTATTATGGACCTAAAAGGAATAGATGATGAACATCCAAAAATCCTAAATGAAGCCATACAAGGAATAAGATTTAGATGGAATCTTAGACATGATATAAAAATAAAAGGGTATGATGTCGAATTATTTTTACAAAGCTTAGATGATCCAGATGCTTCGACAGCAACTTATTCTTTAATAAATAATAATTGGATAAAACATCCAAAATACGAAGTTCCCTATGTAGATGAGATCGAGCTAGAAAGAAAATACCTTGGCTATGTTTATGAAATAGATGAACTGGAAACTAGACTTTTGTTCGGAACTAAAATTCCTTTTGGCGCAAAAGAACTCTACAAAAGAGCAAAAACTATCAAGGAAAAAATACAAAAAATGAGAACGGAATCTCTTAGAAAGAAAGGAGAATTTTCAATAGGAAATTTAACCTTTAAAAAGCTAAGGAATACAGGATATATAGAAAAAATTATAAACATCATAACAAAGTCTTACGACAAAATATTTAATGACTAATATGAAAAAAGAATCAGTTAAAGAATCTCTTTTATCCTACATGTATAATGGGAGGAAAATAACCAAATTATACGAGAATGGCGGAACCGGTGAAAGAGGTCCAAAAGAAGATCCGGCGGAGGAAAAAAACGACCCAGATAAGAATGCAGAAAATCCGGATGCTACCGACATAATGGGATCCCACAATTCTATTTTATTCCTAACTTCCCCAGATAAATCAGGTATAATAAAAAGAGGGGGAAATTTAGGATTTATAGAACTTACCCCTGATATAGTAAAAGAATCTGGTATGGAAATAGACCTTGAAGATTTTCAATGGTATTGTCCTGCCAACGAATTTGAAAAATACTTGAAGAGTACGGGTAGAAAATATGATAAAGGTTCAGGTGATTGGACTAGTGAATCCGAAGAGACCGAAGAAAAAGAAAGAAAAATATCTACATATTCAGATTTTTTAAACGAAAAAGAAAGGTTAGAATCCCTAAATGAATTAGGCGGATTACCTTTCCTAGGAAATGTCGGGACTAATGTAACAGGGAAAGGATTGGAATACGAGGGAGATGATCCTGATTTTCAAAAAGGAAAATTAACAGACGACCAAAGAAGGCTAGTTAGATTTTTATTTACCAGAAACAGTCTTAGAAATTCCGGAAAACTGGAAAAAGAATTGGATTTAACTAAAATGGAACCGGGGAAGGATTATGAAATTTTTGTAACTGCATTTGATCC